>ENA-ORXT01000099-ORXT01000099.1-marine-metagenome-genome-assembly--contig:-NODE-99-length-134979-cov-25.646551_pt1 | contig 134979 bp, 136 predicted proteins | sample MGYA00237868_ERZ511482 | MGnify/ENA metagenome assembly ERZ511482 | reverse complement strand
CTTTTCAACATCCTGTACACGTTGGATCTGAGCCAGTCGTCTGTGATTGTTTTCTTTGGCATCATCTTCATTGTCTTGATCGGTTTGTTCTGGCTGGCAGTGACCGTAGGAATCGGAAACCTGTTAAGGCGACTCAGGCACAGATCGGCCAAGACCACGCTGTTATCACCACTAACACCATCAACCCCTGCACCCGCACCACCTTCCTCGATACCGACGCCGGCGACGCCACTGGTCCCAACTTGGTCGGAACAAACATCGTCACCTGGATCTTCGGTCGTGACTGACCTGTCTGAACTGACGAAGCTGCACAACGACGGTGCACTGACGGCAGCAGAATTCGCGGCGGCCAAGCGCACCCTACTAGGGCAGTAGCCGCATGGAACCGATTACACCTACTCCGTTGGCCGACAAGCTGACCGAGGTGATGCTCGAAAACCGCAAAGTCCAGGCTGGAGCCTTTGGGGTTGCGTGGCTGTTCACTTTTGCGTACACGGCCGCACCAAAGGTGTGGAGTCGCCGGGCATCGCCGTGGCAATGATCGTGGTGAGTGCGGTTACGGCCGCGGTTGGGACAGCACTCTTCCTCCTTGAGACCACCAACGGCAGTTCCGGCCACTCCAACTGCAGTCCCAGCGCTGCAGGCTACGCCGCTTCCGATAGCGACTCAGGGGCCGGTTGTGCATGCGACGGCTGTGTTTGTTGCACGGCCGCGACTGTCGCGCCTTTCAATCCAGACATAGACGGCGATGGGGTCTTGGCGCCTAGTCCGGACAACTGTGATTCGGTCTACAACCCGAGTTCGGGTGGGACTGCGGTCAGCTGCTTTACTCGGCTCGATCTCGACTGGGGTTCTCACGTGTATGTCGCTGGATTGCGAACCAGCGAGCAGAACGCTGCTTCAAGGCCCCTCGTTACGGTCGGTACGATATGGGGCCGTGTAGCCGCGAATCGCCTGGTCAGCGCGCCAAGAAGGGCAGTTCGAAACCTCGCCCTCCGGTGGCGGCAGGAGCCCGAAACTTCACGTGTCTCGGGAGCTTCGACTCACATTTTGAGTCGGATGGCACCATATGGGGCCGACCTTAACGACATGCCAACGACGTGAATCGGAAACCGGATGTTCTGCAACCGGGGGAGTCGTTGTCCGGCTGGCTGAAATTCGCCTGGGCCGGAAGCCCGGCTCAGCCACCTTCAGGCCTCGTCTGACGCTTCGGCTTCCTGCGCGGCGCGAGCTTCGGCCCGACGCTGAATGAAGCGCTCGACCAGCCGTTCGTACTGCTCGACATCCTGAGCGCCGGGCACGGGAAGAACATCGCCGATGACCACCGTGGGAACAGCGGTCACACCGTTCTGTATGGCGGAGTTGTGCTCGTCGATGACCCAGCTCGCCAGGTATTGACGGTTCGTGTCCAGAAACACTTCGAACTCGGTGCGGTCGATACCAACCTGCTCCGCGATGTCACTGAGCACGGACCAGTCCGAGATGTTCCGGTTCTCCGTGAAGTACGCGGTGAGAAGCGCCTGATGAAAAGCGTCCTGCTTGTCAGGACCGAACGTGGAGGAAGCCTTCCACGCCACCTGAGCCGGGAGACTGCTCGTAGGCGGTTCGGCGCCGGACTCCCACGGCGTGGTGAACGCAGCGGCCGGTTCCATAGCTGCAGGGCGTTGCCAGGAGTTGGTGTAGTCAATGAACTTCTCAAGACTCTGCGTCTTTGGCTCAGTGCGCAGCAGGAAGCTCTTCCACTCAATCTGCACCTTGTCGCCCAGGCGTTCTTTCAATTCGTCGACACGCACGGTGCCGACGTAGCACCACGGTCAAAGGAAGTCGGACCACACGGTCAGCTTCACGGGTTCGACAGGTGATGATGCATCGACGGTCTGGCTCACGGCTCAGGCTCCAATCTCCAGGCCCAGCCATCCGGCCAGAACCCCTGTTGCAAGCGTAATCCCCAGGTACGCGACTGCCCGCCGTACACCTTGTTCGGAGAGTGTGATTGTTTCGTTCGCGAGCGTGGAGAACGTGGTGAACGAGCCCAGCAACGCAGTGCCGAGGAGCGCCGCCTGCTCGGGGATGGCGCTGGTTGTGAGGCCGAGCAGGAATGAGCCGACGATGTTGACGGCAAAGGTCCCCAGAGGAAACGCGGTGTTGAGCGGGGCCAGCAGGAAACGGCCGAGCGTGCCGAGGGCAGCAAGGGCAAGGAACACCAGCGCAGTCATCGGTTCGTTTCCGATGCCTTGCCAAATGCAAACGGAAGGGACGTGGCGATCCGCCGCCCTATCAATGCGGCACCGATGCCAAGTGCGACGGTGAGTAGAACGTAGCGCGCTGCGTTGCCGGGGCTGCCTGCTCGAATGTGTTCAGCGACAATCACACTGAAGGTGGAGAATGTGGTGAACGATCCGCAGAACCCGGCACCGAGGCCCACGAGCGGAAGCTGGTCTGGTACCCCGTTGCGCGTTGCGCCGAGGAGAGTGGCCGCAGTCCACCCCAGGATGAGACTGCCGGCGACATTGACCAGCAGCGTCGACCACTGCAGCGCATCTGTGCCCATCAGTTCGCCAATCGTCCAACGCAGCACCGCACCAACGACCCCGCCGGCAACGACAGCAGCAATGTTGGCTCGGGGGCGAAAGCGAACGTCGGCCGGAAGAGTCACGTGTCGCACGCTATTGCCTGATTGACTGTCGGTGTGGACTTGGGATCGCTTCGACAGACATACGAGAACGCTGGGTTGCATGAGGCGGACATGGCTGCGGAACCGATCGAGCAGTTTGAGCAGTGGTTCACCAGCGCGCTTTCCGCCGGTTACCCCGAGCCGAATGCCATGGTGGTGGCAACTGTCGATGCCAACGGCTACCCCCAGTCACGCAATGTTCTGCTGAAGGCGTTCGACGAGCGCGGCTTTGTCTTCTATACGAACTACAACAGCGACAAGGGGCGCGAGATGATCGCTCGCCCTCAGGTTGGGCTGACCTTCAGCTGGATTGAACTCCATCGTCAGATCCGCATTGTTGGCCTTGCCGAGAAGCTCAGCGATGATGAGTCTGATGCCTACTTTGCGACGCGTCCCCGCGGTAGTCAGGTCGGGGCGTGGACCTCACCACAGAGTTCGGTCATTGCTGATCGCGCCGCGCTTGAGTCGCTCGAGGCACAGATGGTTGCGCGCTTCATGGGTGACCCCGTCCCACGGCCAGACCATTGGGGAGGATTCCTCATCCGGCACGCAACGGTCGAGTTCTGGCAGGGTCGCCCCAACCGCCTTCACGACCGCATCCGCTACACCCGGACCGCAAACTCCACTTGGACCAAAACCCGCCTCGCCCCGTAGGTTCTTCATGTCCGTTATGCAAACTCCGAAAGGGCTTGCGGCTTTGGGTCAGAGGCAGTCGGGGCGAGCACGGCCTGAAACCGACCGCTACGTTCCGCAGAAGGTTTGGAATGAGCGGTTGAAATCGTCGGGGGCGGGCTGGGCGAATCGCTCGAGTCCCGCGCGCTTCGTGAACGGCTGGAGGAGAACGTCGAGTAGCTCGTGGAACGGTTCGGTGTCGCCTGACTCTGCGGCTCGGAGTGCTTCGTCGACAAGGTGGTTGCGGGCGATGTAGATCGGGTTCACCAGGTCCATGCCGTCGGCAACGGTCGCTCGGTCTGCAGAGCTCCCGGCGGCGTCCAGCGCCGCGGTCCACGCGTCCAGCCAGGTGTCGCGTTCGGCGACATCAGCATCGGCAAACAAAAGGTCCAGCGGCTCAGGGCTATCGCGCAGCCATGCGGCCAGCGCGCGGAACGCAGAGGTGAAATCCACCCGATTGGTTTGGAGGAGGCCGAGGAGCTGATCGAAGAGAGCCTCGTCACCCTCGGTTGCACTCGCCAGCCCAAGCTTTGACCGCATGCCACTGTGCCAGCTCGCCATGAACTTCGCACCGTAACCGTCGAGCACGTTGTTGACCTTCTCGACCGCAGCGTCTGCGTCCTCGTCGATGAGGGGAATCAATGTCTCGGCCAGTCGGGTGAGATTCCAGAGAGTGATGGACGGCTGGTTGCCGAACGCATACCGCCCGGCATGGTCGATGGAACTGAAAACGGTGGCCTGGTCAAAGCGGTCCATGAACGCACACGGTCCGTAGTCGATGGTCTCGCCCGAGATCAACACATTGTCGGTGTTGAGTACCCCATGGATGAAGCCGATCAGCATCCAACTCGAAACGAGTTCGGCCTGGGCGTCCCGTACCGCTTCGAGGAGTCCAAGGTACGGCTCCTCGCTGTCAGCGAGGGCGGGGTAGTGGCGGTCGATGGCCAGGTCTGCGAGGCGAACCAGCACGCTCTTGTCCTCCATGCGGACGGCGTATTCGAATGACCCGACACGCAGGTGGCTGGCAGCGGTGCGAGTGAGCACTGCGCCCGGCTCAGGCGACTGACGCATCACCGGCTCACCGGTGGTCACGACCGCAAGAGCTCGCGTAGTGGGAATCCCAAGAGCATGCATCGCCTCGGCAAACAGAAACTCTCGCAGCATCGGACCGACCGAGGCCTTACCGTCGCCGCCGCGCGAGAAGAGGGTGCGACCGCTTCCCTTGAGCTGCAGGTCGACGCGATTGCCAGCGGTATCGGTGAGTTCGCCGAGGAGGGCGGCGCGTCCGTCGCCGAGCCGGGGTGAGTAGTTGCCGAACTGGTGGCCTGCGTAGCCCATGGCTACCGGGTTGGCACCAGCGGGCGTTGCCGCTCCAGACAGGAACGCAACTCCTTCGGGAGATTGGAGTGCGTCCGGGTCAAGCCCGAGCTCTTCTGCGAGCTTCTGGTTCAGTGCCAGCATGGCGGGCGCTGGCACCGTCTGCGGTTCCCATGCCAGCGTGAGTTCTGGCAGGGCCCGAACGAACTGGTCGTCGAGATCGGGGAAGGGGCTGACGATGTCGGTCATGCTCGCGACGATACTGGTCACTGCATCCCTGTCGGCGCTCGCAGCAGACTCCCATGGTGGCTGGCAGAGCTGACCGGCGGCTGATTCAGACGCTCATCCACGAGGTTGCGGCAGCGGCCAGACCGGCGATCAACGTTTCCGTATCGGGAGCTCGGCCGTGGTCGCCGTCATCGGACCAGTGCCATCCCTCGATGTGCCAGCGGATGACCGGAGGCAACTCCACCTGAACTCCCTGCTCACGTGGAAGGTTCACGGGATTGTCCGGGTGCTGGCCGCGCAGTTCCTTCGGAATCTCTTCGAGGACATCGAGCATCGTGTACTCCGGCAGCTTCGGACGGAGATGTTCGGCAACGTGGTGCGCGAGCTGACGGTTGCGGCCGCCCAGCAGCAGCGTTCGACGCATCTTCTCTCGGCCGTATCCGTGGATGGTGATGACCGCGTCAACATGGTCGAGAAAGCCAGACAAACGCTTCGATGCGGCGGGAGAGATCTGCGTTGATGGGATGTGGTGGAGCGGATCGAACGCCTGCGTGAGTCCGTAGAACGAGGCGCCAGATCGCTCTGCGGCCTCCGACGCAACAATGTCTGTGAGCTTTTCAAGCTCACCGCCGTGGTACGCCATGAAGCCAAGTCTGGCGCTGCGCAACACCTGCGTTTCTTCGACACCAGGGCGCTCAAGCAGCTCGGCCAATGTTGCAGTTTCCATCGGTCGTCAGCGTAGAGGACGTTCTGCTCCGGAGCGTCACCGTCCAGACGTTCAAGTTTGCCCGAATTGGGGCTTGTGCCGGACGTCACACGGGTGTTGAATCTCCCCCATGAATCGCATCACGCTGAGTCCTCGTCTTCGCACGTCGCCGTTCTATGCGTCGACGGTTGCCGCAGGGCTGTCCGACGTTACGATTTACAACAAAATGGTCATGCCGACGTCGTATGGTGCCCTGAAGGCCGAGTACGAGCGCCTGCTCAACGGCGTGGCGATATGGGACGTGTCCGCGGAGCGTCAGGTTGAGATCTCGGGTCCCGATGCGGATGCGTGCGTGCAGTATCTGACCGCTCGCGACCTTCGCAAAGCAAAGGTCGGTCAGGGCAAATACGTGGCGATGTGTGACCACGCTGGTCGGATTCTCAACGATCCCGTACTCATGAAGCTGTCCGGTGGACGCTGGTGGTTTTCGCTGGCCGACAACGACATGTTGCTCTGGTGCAAAGCGGTTGCTGCCGAACGCGGATTTGACGTCGAGGTGTGCGAACCGGACGTTTCACCGCTCGCCGTGCAGGGTCCGAAAGCCGAAGATCTCATCGCCGAACTCTTTGGTGAGGAAGTTCGTTCGCTGAAGTACTTCTGGTTCACGGAGACCAACCTCGACGGCATCCCTGTTGTGCTCTGTCGTTCCGGCTGGTCGAAGCAGGGAGGTTTCGAACTGTTCCTCCAGGACGGGTCCCGTGGCGGCGAGCTGTGGGACAAGGTCTGGGCGGCGGGCGAAAGCTACGGCATTGGTCCCGGCGCTCCCAACCATGTTGAACGGGTTGAAAGCGGCCTCGTGTCCTGGGGTGGCGACAACACGCCCGACTCCAATCCCCTCGAACTTGGCATGGCTCGTTACATCAGTGTTGATACCGACGTGGACTACATCGGTAAAGCTGCGCTGCAAAAGGTGATGGCTGCCGGCGGACCGGAGCGCCTGCTCGTCGGGCTGCTCGTCGATTCACCAGCTACAAGTTCGTGGCCGTTGCCGGCCCGCACGCCAGTCACGCTCGATGGCGTCGAGGTCGGCACGATGAGCGCCATCGTCTACTCCCACCGGATGCAACGAACCATTGCCATGGCCCAGGTTGGGCGCTCAGTCGTTGAAGCCGGCTCGACGGTTCAGGTCGAAGGGCCCGAAGGCCCAATGGATGCAACAATCACCGAGTTGCCCTTCCTCTGAGGCGATCCCTTGCAGCTGTTGCTCCGAGGCGATCCCTTGCAGCTGTCCACTTCGGGCCACACTTTTGACGGTGTGTCTGACCCGGCGCTTCTGAAGACCTGCGCAGGTCGAAGAAGTTAGCTGCCGGACGCAGGTTCGAGCTTCGGGAGGAAGTCGCTGCTGTCGGTGGCCGCAGGCGAGTTCGTAACAGCTTCTTTCGATAGAACTTTGCGAGCGCGGAGGGTGACGATGCTGACGATCACCAGAGCCAGCAGGGCTTCAAAGAACGTTTGCGGACGGAAAGGGTCGGTGAACCAGTTGCCAACCCGTTCCGGGATGGAGGCAACGGTGCGGCCAATCGGACGAGCAAGGAACTCGCCCGGGCCGAAGTCCCTGAAGAGGGTGTCGAACAGCTTGCCGCTGAGGGCTTCACCAGCGACCCAGAATGCACCGAGCGCTGCGAGACCAAGACCGAATACCCCATTGCTGACGTTCTTGCGGAAGGCGAAGAGAAGGGCGGTGCCGAAGAGAAGGCCCAGGGCCATCGTGAGGCGGAGACCACCAACGTCAGCCATCCAGTTGGAGATGGTGGCCTGGAAGAGTTTGGACTGCTCGATGAGCCAGTTCGTGTCGTTGTTGCCCCGCAACACTTGAATCTCCCACCATGCGTAGAGGACCAGGAAGATGCCAGCGAGAAAGAGAAGCGCCCCGGAGACGCGGTTGATGAACGGAAGCATCTTTCGGAAGAAGGTGGCGAGCTCATTGCGGGCCATTGCGGTGGCAAGCGTGAGTGACATGACGATCATGCCCATGCCGAGGGCGTAGCCGACAAACGCAGCGAGACCGCGGAAGAAACCGCCGCCGCCCTGGGTGAACGAACCAATGACGGTTCCAAAGAAGATGGGAGCAGTGCACGACAGGGACACCAAAGCGTACGACACGCCGAACATGTACATGGAGCCGAAGCCCCGGGTCCTGCCGCCCTTCTGGAGTCGAGGCAGGTTGATCCTGGGCTCCACACCGAGGAACAGCATTGCGAGACCCAATGGGATGAGCAGGATGCCGAAGGCGAACGTCAGTTTGGGGAGATGCTGGTTGATGGAGCCCGCCGAAACAAAGGTCTGGGTGACCACTCCTATCAGCGTGAACACCGACACGAAGCCGGCGGTGATCGTGAGGCCAACGGTCAGACCGCGGATGATGTTGCGTCCAACGTTGGTCTCTTCGTCAGATTCCTGACTGACGAAGTAGCCGAGGTAGGCAGGGAGCATGGCAAAGCCGCAGGGATTGAATGCGGCAACCGCTCCGGCGGTCAGTGTCAGGGTTAGGAGTGCCCACATGTCAGAGAATCTCTTCCAGGATCAGTTGTTCAAGGTTGTCTTTGGAGATGGCGCCAAAGCGGCCGGTGGCGAGGTTGCCGAACCGGTCTACGAACAGGGTGGTTGGCATGGCGATTCCGCCCAGGTCGAAGTGGATGCTCTGATCAGGATCCATGCCAACCGGGAAGGTCACACCGGTCTCGGCGAGGAGTTCACGAGTTGTTTCGGCGTCGTCGCTGACACTGAACCCGAGGAACTCAACCTGACCTGAGTACTTCTGCGAGATCTCCTCGAAGTCAGGGAGTTCCTTGCGGCACGGGGGACACCATGACGCAAAGAAGTTGATGACGAGCGGCGTGCCCGCAAAGTCGGTGAGTGTTCCGGGGTTTCCTTCGAGGTAGTCGAACGATGTCGGCTTGATTGGCGAGCGCTCCGGGTCCGGTGTGGGCGTTGGCCGAACGTCGGCGGCGCTCGTCTCAGGCTCTTCGCCGCCGAGGACAATGTCGGCCGACGCTGGCGCTGCAGAATCTGTCGTTGCGCTGGAGCACGCCGCAAGAAAGCCGATGCCGCCCAGGAGAACGGACCGACGGGAAAGGTTCACCAGTCTCTGATCGGCAGCGGGCGCAGGATCATCAGTCGGTGGCTTCTCGACACTGGCGTTCTCGACACTGGACTTCTCGAAGTGCTCCATGCTCTCCATGGTGGCCTGTTCAGCGCCGTTTGCGAAGTCGGGTACCGAACGCCGGTGGAGTAGCGGGGTCTTCGTGGGACGAGTGATCATGAGGGAGTGAACCCGTTCGCCCGGCCCGATCATTCCCAACGGTGCGAATCTGAGTAGGTACTCGGCCGTTCGACTCATGCATACAGCGGCAAAACGTCAAGAGGCGGGTCTCGTCGATCCCAGCCGGAGCCGGGGGTCGCGGGACCCGCCTCTTTACGTGTTGCACCCTCACCGGTTTCCGGCTCGCCAAAACGTCACCGAAATCGGATTTGGGGTGTGGGGGAGAGCGCCTGCTTACGCAGTTGCTCGCTGCTTATGCAGTTCGCAGGATGGGCATCAGGTGGTCAGGGACCGGCACGGTCGGAACTTCGTCCTCGGGACGAGCAACCTTGCGCGGACGACCACGACGACGCTTCACCATGAGGACACGGCCGTTCATGAACAGCTGACCACCCCAGACGCCCCACGGCTCACGCCGCAGAATTGCGCCCTCGAGGCATTCAGCCATGACCGGGCATTCTGCACAGATTCGCTTTGCTGCAGCAATCTCGTGCAGTTCTTCGGAGAAGAACACGTCAGTCATCGCACCATCAAGCGATGCGCAGGCGGCCTGGTCGAGCCAGGTGGCTTCCTGCATGGAGTTTTCGGCGGTGATGCCGCTCTGAATCTGGGTTACAAGCTGGGCGACCATGGTCGTCCCTCTTTCCTGTGTTGACTTTGCTGAATGACTGGTTGCTATGTGCGGCTCGGGTAAACCACTGGGTGAAAAACGAGAAAGCCGCCGGATTTCTCCGGCGGCCGTTTGGAAGATTCATTTCTCTGTTCAGATCAGAGAGAACTTTCCTTCGGCCGCTGGCGATGAGTCCCAAATACGGTCCTGGTGGTCCAGGTGCGCTTCATGGTTGGCACGCAAATACCTTCTGGAGCGCCGGAAACCGATGCCAGAATCTCCGCGTTGCCATACGCATATGCGTTGCCAGGCATGGATGCGCACGCATTCAGCGCGGTGGCATTGAGATCAACTGGAGACAGATCAAGCACTGGGGACATATCAAGCACTGGACACAGATCAAGAACTGGAGAACCAAGTGGATGGACGGACACGGTCAACGCGTCAGTCTCCGCCGTTCTTGCCTGGTCTTGTGCCGGGCTGGTAGCCGTCAGAGTTGGCATTGTTCGTGTCCTTTCTGTGCGAGGTCATGCGCGGATGTCGCCGCCGCTGTGAACCACTATCGGTTGATCATCAGGTCATGTCAAACGATTAAGCGAAGAAAAGGTGAGATCGCCTCAAACGTTTTCGGAAGGAAGCGAAAACGTCATCATTCCGTCGTGGTCGGCCGAGCTGAGCCGGCCAGTGCGCTTGAGATGATCCAAGTGAGCGTAGGTCTCACTCTCGGCCATATCTCCCCAGGAACGTTCCCGGAAAAGGGTCTTCATGTAGTCCGTGACCGTCGCCGCTTCACCAGCTTCGGCTTCATCAACGAGTTGCTGTAACCGCTCCTGGTGATGCTCTACGATTTCGGTGGCGCGGCCGGAGAGATCCTCAAACGGATGACCGTGGGCAGGAAGCACCAACCGAACGTTGTCGAAGGTATGCATCCGGTCGAGCGAGGTGAAGAACTGTTGCAGCGGATCAATGTCCTGGAACATGCCACCGATGTGCGGCGTGATGGTCGGCAGAACATGGTCGCCGGACAACATGATGCCCTCAACCGGGTCGAACAGACAGAGGTGATCAGCGGTGTGGCCGGGCGTGTGCACGGCAACCCACTCCCGTCGAGCGAGCGTGATGATCTGTCCGTCGACAATGCGATGCGATGGCCGTGGCATACGGAAGCGATTGATGTCGTCGTCTTCTCGAACAATATCGAAGATTTCCGGTGGTGGCGGCTTGCGAATTGTTCCCCACGGGGTCTTCAGTCGACGCTCGTCCCACGGCGTGCCCTTCAACGGGTCGTTGGGGTCAACGTCCACCGGTTCGCCGTCCAAATCGAAGAACTCCGGGTCGTCCATTTGAACCCACGCCTGTCCGAAGGATTCGTGCGTCACGATGTCGGCGCCGGACTCTTCACTGAGGCGAGCGGCCCCACCGAAGTGGTCCGGGTGCGAGTGCGTGCAGATCACCGTGTGAACGTCACTCACCTGGTAGCCGGCAAGGTCCAGGCGGTGCACAAGTGCGCGGTAGTTGTCGTCGCCGGGCAGCCCCGGGTCCACGAGCGCCACGCCGTCGCCGTCCTGCAGCATGTAGCAGTTCACATGGCCAAGACCGGGCAGTTCGATGGGAAGTTGGGACCGCAGAACGCCCGGAGCAAGCTCTGTTATCTCCTCGGTCGCCTTCTGCTTTTCCTGGCGGATGGGTTTGCGGGACTCGTCAGTCGGCACCTGAGACTGGGCGTGATCGTGAGCTGAGTGATCGTGAGCTGAGTGATCGTGAGATGTGTGATCCTGGCCTGCGTCGTCGTTGCTCACGGATCTATGACGCCGCGCCGGCTAGGAACACAGCAGAGCGGTAGTACCTGAGTTCATCCAGGCTTTCGCGAATGTCGTCGAGTGCGCGATGGCCGGTGGCTTTCTTCGGAGCCGCCTCGAGCAGGTCGGGATACCAGCGGCGAGTCAACTCCTTGATGGTGCTCACGTCAATCGAGCGGTAGTGCAGGTAGTTCTCGATGTCCGGTAGGTGGGCGTCAAGGAAGCGACGGTCAGTGCCGATGGAGTTACCGCACAGCGGGACCGAGCGTTCCTCCGAAATGTGCTCTTTCAGAAAGGCCAGCGTTTGGGCCCCTGCTTCATCAAGGGTGAGCGTCGACGCCTTTATCTGCTCCAGAAGTCCGCTGGTGGTGTGCATGTCGACGACAAACTGATCCATCGATGCGAGCTGTTCGTCGGTTGCGTGCACAACGAGATCCGGCCCCTCCGCAATGATATTCAGTTCGTCATCGGTGAGCAGCGTTGCGATTTCGACGATGACGTCGCGGGTCGCATCGAGGCCGGTCATTTCCAAGTCCATCCAGGCAAGCATGTGACCATCGTACCGACGCTCCGAACGGGCTAAGTTCGAGACGTGCTTGAACTACCTGTCGTCCAACTCGACCCCGATCTCCCTTTGCCTGCATATGCGCGTCCCGGCGACGCGGGGATCGACCTTCGTGCCCGTGAGTCTGCGACGCTGACCGCCGGTGGCGGTCGTGCGCTCATTCCAACGGGTGCCGCCGTTGCCATCCCCGTCGGATACTGCGGACTGATCCAGCCGCGCAGCGGGATGGCCTACAAGCATGGCGTCACCGTCCTGAACACTCCGGGGCTCATCGACAGCGGATACCGCGGCGAGCTGAAGGTGCTTCTCATCAACCTTGATACAACCCAGAACTTCGAGGTTGTGCGAGGCGAAAGGATTGCCCAACTTGTAGTTCAGGCCGTTGAAAACGTCACGCTTGCGCCGGTCGACGAACTCCCCGCCGACTCCGAACGCGGCAAAGGTGGCTTCGGCTCCACTGGGTATTGAGCACTCCACGCGAGTCCAATCGATCAGTCTCGGGGATGTTCTGAGCCCCCGGGCGAAGAACTCCAGTTTGAGTCGATCCGCCAGGATCGTGCTCAATACGTGCGGGCTTTGGTGAAGGTGATGCGGCCGGCGACGGGGTCGATGTCGGCGGCGGTGGTGATTGATTCGATCATCTGGTGGAAGTGTTCGACGCGTTCTCCGGGGATGGCCTCGTTCTTGCCGGCCAGGGCCAACTCCACGTGCAGTTCGTCGGCGCCGACGTGGAACCGCGCGTTGAGGTTCCCCGGTTGAGGGACGGGGCCTACCAGCGTTGCCGTGCACTCGTCGACCGCCGTTCGGAGCTGGTCAGTGTCGATGATCGACCAGCCGAGTCGCACGCCGATATTGGCTGCTGTCACTCGCACGAGCTGCAGGAAGCGAGGTCGAGCGGGAATGCTCAGGTTGACGTCGTCGTGCTCCATTGCCTCTGAGCTTGCCACGGTGCGCAGAAAAATGCGTGCTTTGGGTCGCATGACCGCATGCTGAAGCCTATGAACTCTTCGGTCGGGCACTGATGGCGATCTTTGTGGATCCGCCGCAATGGCCGTGGCGCGGCCGACTCTGGTGTCACCTCATCAGCGACATCAGCCTCGATGAGTTGCACGCGTTCGCTCGCGAAGCGGGGCTCAGGTACCTCTCGTTCGGCTTTGACCACTATGACGTACCCGAGGATCTGTTCGTCCACGTGCAGGACCTTGGGGCGCAGGTCATCGACCCTCGTGAGGTTGTGCGGAAACTCCGAACCTCTGGACTCCGAACCATGAAAGGCAAGAGCGCCAAGCGTTGGAAGTACTCGCCGGAAGGGCTCGCTGATGTTCCTGTTGCGGGAGCGGACAATCTTGCTGAGGCCATGGCCCGAGCTGTCGGCCCGGACGTCATCAACGTCGTCAACGTGGAAGTGCTTGTTCGGCCTTCAGAGGTTGCGCTTGTGGCAAGCGGGCCGAAGCAACCAGACGAACTCAGCCCGCTACGCGAGGCAGCAGGTGCTGCGTGCACGTTCCTGGGGGCCAGTCCGGGGCCCTGGGGTTGGGCCATAGAGGCGATCTGGCGAACCGATACCTGACCGGTCGCAAATGCAGATGGATGCAGATGGATCAGGTGCAGCTTTCATAGGGGATCTCGATGGCGCCGACTCGCCCGCTGCGGTACCGGTAGACCTCGCCGTCACGGAGCTCGAATACGATCCGGAAGGCAGCGTCAGAAGGGTCACTCGGAACGAAGCGGGCAATCTGAGTGCCATCGCCGAAGTCCTCGAGTTCAAGGTTGGTGCCGAGCGCCGCCTGGAGCTCTGACAGCTGGGTGCCGACACCAAGACCGCTCGGCGTGCGAATCGATGGATGCGAAACGTTCACCCGTTCGATGGTCCGGTTCACGACAAAGAAGGTGACGCCGTCCGGGCCGGTGGAAGGGCGAATGGCAAAGCAGTCGGGCCATGTTCCCTCGGGCATGCCGGTCCAGGTGGTGGAGGCGGCATCAGCGGCAGCGTCGGGCTGCATGCCGAAGAAGACCTCATCAAGTCCAACAGTAGTTACCTTCGATGAATTCGTGAAGGCCGTATCGGCCAGTTCAACCGCGGATACCGGTGTGCTGATGACTACTGGGGTGGGCGTGGCCTCGGTCAGGCTCACGACCGTTGTTGTCGGGTCCAGTGTCACGGACGGGAGAGGTGTGACGGTCGGCGCGCCACCCAGGGTCAGAGGCGTGGAGGTGACAACCGGCTGTTGGCTGATGATGGACTCCGACGCATCGTTGCTGTTCGCGCAACCGGCAACCAGTGCAATGAACACGATCAGGGTGCCGCAAATGCAGGGACGCACCAGAGGGACGGAACGAGGGTGGAGCAAACGCATGGGTACAACGGTAGAGCACCGCACCCTCTCTGCTTGGGCACCCCAGTACCCTTCCCGCAGTGTTCCGTTCTCACCCCGTCTCATTTCGGCCCTCACCCGGCCGTCGTTTCCTTGCCGTGTGCGCCCTTTTGTCGGTGATGATCCTGGCCGGATGTTCTGGGGGTGACCGCCCAACACTTGTTGCCACAGACATTCTTGAGCCCACCGCCGTCCCGCCAACCGCTGCGCCGGAACCCGCCGCAACCGAGGTGCAGGCAGTTGAGCCGACAGCCCTTCCAGCGGTCCCCACGTCGGTTCCCGATCCGCTTGCGTGCCTGTCGACGCGTCAGCGCGTTGGTCAATTGCTGATGCCGCTCATCACCCAGCCGGAGCTCGCATCGCTTTACGAACTTGCATCGCTGGGCGAGGTGGCTGGCATCACGCTGCTCGGGACTCCAGATGCGTCCATTGGCGATGCAATCGCCGCGCTGCAGGCCAATGCACAGGTGCCGCTCCACATCGCCTCCGACGAAGAGGGCGGCGTTGTCCAGCGGCTCAGTGGCGTCATTGAACCTTTGCCATCGGCGCTGGAGCTCGCACAGCGACCATCCACAGAGGTGCAGTCCATTTTCGCCAACTATGGACAGCGCATGCGCGAGCTGGGGTTCACGATGGCCTTCGCCCCCGTCGTGGACGTTGGCGGCGGCCCTGGCATCGAGAGTCGTTCCTTCTCCACGGACCCGTACGTGGTTGTCGAGTACGGCCGGGCCGTCAGCGATGGGTACTCCTCTGCTGGCATCGTGGCAGTGTTGAAGCATTTCCCCGGACACGGACGGGCATCAGCGGACTCTCACCTCACGCTGCCGACGACGCCGCCCATTGAGGAGCTCCGTCAGCTGGACCTCATTCCGTTTCAGGAGATGCTCGGCGAAGGACGCAACCCGGCCCTCGCGGTGATGGTTGCCCACCTGCAGGTTCCCGGCCTGAGTGACGAAACCCCCACCAGCCTCTCGCCAAACACCATCAACGGGTTGTTGAGGAGTGAGATCGGCTTCGACGGTCTGGTCATCACCGACGCATTCAACATGGGTGCCATTGCCGCCAGCCGCACCAACGCACAGGCAACCACTGAAGCAATCAACGCCGGTGCGGACCTGGCCATACTCAGCAGCGTCGCCGACGTCTCACCTGTCATCGACGAACTGGTGAACGCAATGGCAGCTGGGAACCTGTCCCCGGCCCGCATCGATGAAGCTGCGTTACGGGTGCTCGCGTCAAAGGGGCAACTCGGGATCTGTTCCTGAGCAGGTGCGGCCCGTCAGTGCGGGGTCAGGTCGAGAGGGTAGGTGGACAATGGCTCCGGCCCCTGCGCTGTGACGAGGATCTGCTCTTCGAGCTTCACTGCTTCTGAGCCTCCCGGCGGGGCGGCGAGCGCCTCCACACACAGGACCATGCCTTCGAGAACTTCGCCGTCGTAGCCACCGGATGGAAAATGATCTCGGTTGAGAATGAGTGGATACTCGTTGCAGAAACCGATGCCGTGCGCAACGGCTGCATTCGTGACCGAATGGATGTCCGGGTCCGGAAGGTGCGCCTGATGGGAGATCTCCGCGAACGATGCACCGGGAACGAACAGCGCACTGTTGTTCAGGAGTTGTTCGCGCGCCGCTTCGAAGAGTCTTTCCTGGTTTGGCGTCGGTGCTCTGTCTCCGGCAACCCAGGTGCGTGACACGTCCACGCTGTAGCCGCCGATGCCAATCAGGTCCGTGTCGAACGCAACCAGGTCGCCGTCCTCTATTACCCGATCAGAGCACTCCTGGTACCAGGGGTTCGTTCGAGGGCCGGAGGTCAGGAGTCGAGTTTCGAGCCACTCGCCGCCGGACGCGATGTTGCTCCGATGGAGTTCGGCCCAGACTTCCTGTTCGGTCCGGCCGGGTTGGAGCTGCCGCCGCATTGCATCGATGCCACCTTCGCAGGCGGCGACAGCAGTTTGGATGGCAACTATCTCCTGGGGTGTCTTGATCATTCGCGCTCGATTGGCGACGGCCTGGCCGTCGTGCAGTCGCACACCTGCGGCGGTCAGCAGGTCGGCACCGATGGGGTCCAGCCGATCGACCGCAAGGTCCCGCCCGTCAGCGCCGAGCAGTTGGAAAATGTCGCGTGCCCAGAGTGACGCAAACTCATCGGTTCGGCCTCCGGAGATGAAGTGGTACCAAGAGACTGCGGGCCGCACCTCAGCCACCCCGGGATGTCCGACAGAGAGGTGTTCGCAGCCCTTGAACTCAAACAGGACAACGTCTCCAATTGCAGGGACGAAGACGTACCGGCATGGGTTGTGCAGGGAGTACACCTGCATGTTGGAGGTGCCGGTGGCGTAGCGGACGTTGGTCGGGTCGTAGAAGAGTCCGGCATCGCAGCCAGCCTCCACGATGGACGCGCGGAGCCGGTCCAACCGTCCGCGTTCCAGCAGGTCTGTGCTGGTGGCGCTCACAGAATCAGGCCGTCCGGTGCACTGCCAGCCCGTGGTTCTGCCGTCCGTTCATCGGCACTGCGCTCTTCAGCGCTGCGTTCCGCAGCGAGGAGATGGGCCTCGGTGACGCGACCGTAGACGGAGCGAGTTCTATCGACAGGTCCGATCACACCAGGGCGGTCGGCATAGGAGAAAACGAGAACGTGACGGGCGGTGTCTCCTCGAACCGGAGTGACCTGGTGCAGCGAGTATCGGCCGAGGAAGAGTTGGAGGTCGCCCGGTTCGGTGCTGACCGTGCGAACAGATTCGTCGCGTCCGCGCAGAACGTTGTCGAGTCCGGCGAGGTTCTCGTTGCCCGGCGTGCGCAAGTCCTTGCGGTACTGGAATGTGCCGCCATGTGCGGGCTTCTGGGTCATGATTGTGAGGACGAACTCGTTCGTGTCGTAGTGCCACGGGTATTGACCGTTCGGAGGCAGGATGGTCGCAACGAGACCGGCCAGGGGATCGGCGTACTCGAAGACCCGCGGGGCGTCCACGCAACGTGCGACGAACTCTTTGAAGAACGAAGACACGTACAGTCGATGTGCAAACCAGAACGGCGGGATCATGTCTCGGGTGATGTGGCCGGCCCGCCATTCCATCTCGAAGCTGCGCGGGTCGCCTTCGCTCATCGAGTTCGTGAGATCCGGTCGGTGATAGACCGTGGCGCGATGCGTGCGTTGCGGAACCCGGTGCTCAATGGACGCAACCTCCGAGGCGGCTGTGGCCAGAGCAGCCGGCTTCAGAAAGGATGGCAACGTCATCAGTCCATGCTCCACCAGTTGCCCGCGGACGTGTGCAACAAGGTCAGCGAAGTCGGCTGAGTCAGGCTGGTCGATGGGGTAGCGCTTCAAATCCACCACATCGTCCAAGCCACCCTTCTCCGGGTTGGCCAACTGTTCCAGTGCGCCCACGGCGTTCATGGTGGCTACCTGTCCTCTCGTAGGTGCCCCGACTTCGAGGCAGCTTCAAGTAAGCAGCACATCTCCATATGTGTCCAACAAATGTTTGTCACCCAAGTCATGAAAACACTTCATATAAAGACAGAGGACGGGCTACGGTCTCGGCATGCTTCGACTGAACCTGCGGCACTACGAGACGATCGTGGCAGTGGTCGAACTGGGAACAGTCACCGCTGCGGCGAAGAAACTGTCATCGAGTCAGTCGGCGTTGAGTCACCGGATCAGCGAAGCCGAACGCCGGCTCGGCCAACCGCTCTTCAACCGGGGAACCGGACGAAGGCTGACTCCCACCCGAGCCGGTCTTGTTGTTCACCAGACAGCCAGTCGCGCCCTCGCAGACCTGGCTCGCAGCGAAGCGCTCCTGTTGGCTGAGGACCGGGTGACGGCGATCGTGCGCATCGCCGTGGGCAGCTATGACTGCTACCACTGGTTCCCAGAGCTCCTGGCCAGAACCCGCAAACATCACCCGGAGATTGATCTCGAGCTCGTAGTTGTGGGCGATGAACCGGGTCCTGCACTTGCGTCCGGCGCGGCCGACCTGGTGATCGCCCCTGGTCTTCCTCGCGGTAACGTCACCAACCGCTTTCTCTTCGATGACGAACTGATGTTGGTCACCAGTCCAAACCATGAGCTCGCTGCGCGGGACTGGATTGGCGCTGATGAGCTTGAGGACCAGGCCTACCTCACGTACAACTCGACGCCGACGCCGGGCTTCGAGTACGACCGGTTCATCTGGCCCTCCGGCGCCTATCCGCGCATCGTGACGGTGGTTGAGCAGACAAGCGCAATCACTGAACTTGTTGCGGCTGGCGCAGGCGTGAGCATCCTGAGTAAGTGGGCGCTGGGTCCAGCTGTTGACGCCGAACGGGTGGCCACGGTTTCGTGTGGCCCGCAGGGTCTGCCGCTGGCATGGCACGCCGTCCTGCGCGCCGAAGAGCCTGAGGGATCGGCGCCCAACACCGTTGCCGATCTGCTGGCCGCACACCTGCAGGCTGCTTAACCTGGCGTTGCACTCGCTGCCGACGAACTGTGCGTGAGCGCACTCGGCGCTGGGTCGCATGCCCTATTCCGGCATCGCTCGGGCTGGGAAGCTCATCCCGGCCCCGAATACGCCGATACCAAGATCCTTATGGTCTCTGTAGAAGCCGTCGTGTACACCGATTCCCACATGATTGCGGGAACAGTGCTGGTCCAAGAGCGTTTCCAGGAGGTTCTCAAAGACCCGTTGACCGACTACCTCGACCTGACCAATGCAACGCTGAGTCCTTTGATCACCCCAGAACGGGTTGAGCTGATGCCGAAGATCACCGTGCCGAAGAGTCGGATTGCGATCGCGACACTGGATCGTCCGAAGCACGAGAACGCCCAGGCTCGCATCAACAAGTCGGCCATCAAGTCCGGCACGAAGGTGTGCGCAATTGTCAAAGGCATCGAGGTTTACGGCACGGCGCACCTCGCAAGTGTAAGCGATCTCGCTTCGCGCATTCTGACCCATCAGGTTGCGTCGTATTTCCCCATCACGGATTGCAGCATCGTCATGACGCAGCGACCATTCGGCAACACTTTCAGCGCTCAGTTGGCGCTTGTTAACCGCGAAGCCGTGGACGTCTTCAGCCTGCTCTGATCAGAGCGATGTGCTCAGAGCGCACCGCCGGACACTGGGGGTAGCAGAGCGACCTCGTCCTCATGTGAGACCGCATCGGTTGGGAGCGCTGGTTCGCCGTTGACCCAGATCCGGCACGTCGGGACCAGTTCGGCGAACACGGGGCCGTACTGCTCGGTTGCGGCTGCAATGACCGCCTCAACCGTGTCCGCTCTGAAGGACGCGGACTTGGTGCCAGCGGCCTCGCGAACCGAAGCGAACAGACGAAGAGTGGCCATGCCGACCAGCGTAGCCATCGGCAGCATATTCTCCGTGAGCGTCTAGGTTGGCCTGGTGACTTCCGGGAACAAAGAGCTGCTCGTCATCCGCCACGGCCAGTCTGAATGGAACGCCCTGGGCCTTTGGCAGGGACAGGCGGATCCCCCGCTGACGGATTTGGGTGAGCGTCAGGCTGCGGCTGCGGTGGCAGCGCTCGCTCCGTTCGGATTTGACGCGGTTGCCACCTCCAATCTGAAACGCTCGAACCGAACAGGCCAGGTTATTGCTCAGGGTCTCTCTCTGGCCGAGCCAGACGTGGAACCGCTACTCGCCGAGCGAGCAGCAGGGGAGTGGAGCGGTCTGAACAAGGTGCAGATCGAAGAGCAGTATCCGGGGTATCTCGCCGAAGGTCGGCGACCGCCCGGGTACGAGAGCGACGAAGAGTTGTTGCCACGCGTTCTGGAAGGGCTGGGGGCCGTTGCACAGATGCCTGGAGAACGATTGGCAGTTGTGGCCCACGGCGGCGTGATCTACGTGCTCGAGGAGCACTTCGGCAAGTCGTTTGAACGCATCGGCAATCTTGGATCTCGCTGGTTCTCGTTTGTGGACGGGGAACTGCGGATTGGCGATCGCGAAGAACTGGTGAGCGAGACCACCATCCCGGATCAAATCTGACGGGACGGTGCTCGTGGCACGCACCAAACTCATGCTCGCGGAAATGGAGTCAGCTGTGGCTGCAGGTGAGAAGTTCCATGCGAGCCGATGCGTCTGCTCCGGCGAACGCACTCTGGCAGGCCGGGCACATTGGAGAGTTCTTCTTGTCGAGGAGTGGCAATGCCGCCTCGACACGCTGGACTTCGTCGGCCACGCCGTCAAGATCAACCATGGTTGGCAGGTCTGCGGCTGCTGACGAGCCTTCGACGGCCTCTGTATCGCCGGCCTCCGTATCGCCGGCCTCCGTATCGCCGGCCTCCGTATCGTCGGCCTCTGTATGGCCGGACTCCGTCTCGTCGGCTATCGGTTCCTGGACCGCCGACTCTTCGGCCGTGGATTCGCCGGCGAGTGGCGTCTCTTCGGCCGGGCCGGGGGAAATGTCGTTTTTGTCCTGCACGCCGGTCAGGATAACCCTCGACTGCCAAACACAGCCGGCCGGTGGTGCGGAGAAGTTGTAGGCCGCCTGGGGCTCGAACCCAGCACCTTGGGATTAAAAGTCCCCTGCTCTACCCGATGAGCTAGCGGCCCGCTGGCGAAAGCGTAGCCAGCACAACCCGGGACGCGTCTCGATTTGTCTCGATCATCACTACGGCTCCCGCGATGAGCGCAGCGACAAGCACAGTGGATACTGCTGCGTACCCAAAACTCTCTCACATCGGGGAAGGCAGCGCCGATAGAGTTTGCAGTGATGGCTTCAGACTTTGAACGCGTAACCGACCCGGCCTACCTCGACGGTCTGTCGGCCAAACCCATGGACGCTGTGCGTTCCATGCGCAATGAGTGCCAGGTTCTGGAGAATGCGGCCTCCTATGTCCGTCGCTTCGTGCAGGGCCGACTCGACGTTGTCGCCCAGGCTCGAATGGGAAGTGCGCCGGGCTCGCCGGCCGAAATCTCCACCGCTATCAGCCCCGGTGCGGGCACGGATGGAGCGCCTGCAAGTGGCTTCGGTCGGCCGGTGCAGGACATCTCGCCGGACCTGCTCCCCAGCAATTTGCTGGATCAGCTTGACCAGATCATCAGCGCCGATGAGCTTGTTTCTCTCGACGCCGTGGCCCCGGACCGGCTCACCGAGGCGTTTGACGAGCTGAGTTCCTTCGAGCAGCAGGTTTCGTCTGACCGGCGTTCGCTGCACGAGATCATTGATCAGATTCAGGCGGACATCGTGCGTCGCTATCGTGACGGGGAAGCCAGCGTCGACCGTCTCCTCGACTAGAGATTCGAGCTGCGGTCCGCAGTTTCCGAGCTGCCCTGGCTGGAGTTCCGGGCTGCTTTGCCGAGGCGTACGGGCTGTCTTCGCCGGGGTGATGATCGTCGAGCGCGCCACTAGCCCCTGCCGGGTCACTATCTTGTTGCATTGTGAGTAACCGGACTGAATCTCCCCTGACCCGCCGGGTTGCTGTTCTGTCGTTGCACACGTCGCCACTGGCCCAGCCGGGCAGGGGCGACAGCGGCGGCATGAATGTTTACGTGCGAGAGCTTGCTGCGTCGCTGGCCCATCGCGGAGTCGAGGTCCATGTCTATGTGCGCCGCTGGCACGCCGAGCTTCCCCGTGTGGTGGACATCGAACCGGGCGTGCGGGTTGTTCACATCGACGCCGGTCCTCCCAGTCTTGAGAAGGAACAGCTCTACGACATTGTGGACGACTACATCGAAGGAGTAGTTGATGACATCGAGGCAATTGGCGGCGTCGACGTCCTTCATGCGAACTACTGGCTCTCCGGTGTTGCCGGCCACCACATCAAGCACAGGTTGGATCGCCCCCTGGTCACCACCTTCCACACGCTCGCTCGGGTGAAGGCAGAGACTGGCGATCATGAACCCGAACGTCGGGCCCGCGCTGAGGCTGAGGTCATTGCGTGCAGCGATGTTGTCACTGCGTCCGGCGCGGCCGAGCAGCACTGGCTGGAGCGTCTCTATGACACCGACCCGGATCGCATTGAGATTGTGACGCCCGGCGTGAAGCACGCGTTCTTTGCTCCCGGCGACAAAGCCGGCGCTCGAAGCGCTATTGGTTTCGGAGCCGAACCAATGATGTTGTTTGTTGGTCGCATCCAGCCGCTCAAAGGTGTGACTGTTGCCGTCGAAGCGCTTGCGTCAGTTGAGAACATAACCACCTGTCTGGTGATTGTCGGCGGACCGAGTGGCCTGGAGGGCGAACAGGAGATGGAACGGGTCCGTGCGCTCATCGAAGAGCATGGCCTCCAGGGCCGGGTGCGCTTCGAGCCACCCGTGCCGCACCATCTTCTGAGTACCTGGTATCGGGCCGCCGATGTGGTGATTGTTCCAAGCCGCAGCGAGTCCTTTGGTCTGGTTGCCCTTGAGGCCGGAGCCTGCGGAACTCCCGTGGTTGCTGCGGCGGTTGGTGGACTTCGAACGATCGTGGAACACGGCCGCACCGGCTATCTGGTCGAACAGCGAAACCCGCTGATCTACGCCTCGTACGTGGACCAACTCCTCGGCAACGCGTTCGTGTCTGGCGAGATGGCCTTCAATGCTGCGGAACGAGCCCGCTACTTCTCCTGGACCGAAACAGCGAAATCTCTACTTGAGGTCTACGACGTGCTCGCCACTCGGGCAGTAACGGACTGTCACGCCTGATATGTCTGTGGGAGATTTGGATCCGTCGACGCCACAGGAACTCGATGCGCTCGATGAGTTGGTCAGCACATGGATTGACGACCTTCCCGGTCAGGGCGTCGGCGTTGCCGGCGTCGAGCGGGTCAATGATCATCCGCGCGGTTGGTACGTGCGGATGGACGGCGAGGAGAAAACCAACTTCAGCGTGGTATTCACGCTGGGCCAGCGAACCCTGGCCTATGAGAGCTATTTCATGCCGGCACCGGAGGAAAACCCGGCGGACCTGTTCCGGCACCTGCTGGTGCGCAACGCCAAACTCTTTGGTGTGAGCTTTGTGCTCGGCGCGGAAGACGCCGTGTATTTGAGCGGGCAGCTGGGCAACCGGTCAGTCACGACCGATGAGCTTGATCGGGTGCTCGGCTCCATTTGGATGGCAACCGAGCAGTGCTTTCGCCCGGCCATGCGTATCGGTTATGCCAGTCGGTTCCAGAACTGACAATCTGCGGCTGTCCACAGCCAGGCTCCCGAGCAGGTCGAGTGTTATTTCATGTCCTTTCATGTAGGCTGATGTTTGAGCCCGGTGGATGTTTGGCCGTTCGGGGAAGTACGGGATGAAAATCCGCCGGGCTCCGCATTCGTTGAACGTGCGCCTGGGCCTGGCTACACGGGTTCGTCGGCCCCAATTCGTGCAAAAAATCTGTCCGGTGCTGACGCGGCAGGCATTACCGTTGTGTTACAGTCGCCGGATGGCCATTGCGGCCAGCGAATCCGACACCCTGCTGAACCACTCCCAGATCCTGCGCCCTCAATCTTGCGCCCTCAATCCGCCCCTCAAACCGATTGTGCACTGACCCCCGTGACATTGCCCAACACGTCAGAACAGCCCATCGGGACGGCGCACGCCTCGCGCTTTGACGTGTGGCGGCGGGTTAGGGCCATGGTGTTGGCCGCCCTCATGGTGGCGGTATCGGCTACACAGATCGGCGCTCCGCTTGCCGCAGCCCAGATCGAAACCGATGAGATCATCGCCATGCGCGACAAGCGCGATGCGCAGGCCCAGCAGCAGGTTGAACTGGCCCGTTTCGTTGAGCCCCTCCTCGCCGAGAACGCTGAACTCGAAGACGCGCTGCGTGTGCTTGAAGACCACCTGACGCGCCAGCAGACATCGCTGGCTGGTCTCCAACAGGAGATTGCCCAAGCGGAAAATGAGGTGCTTCTCGCCAACGCAGCGGTTGGAAAGAAAACCATCGAGATTGCCGCGCTGCGTCAATCGCTGACGGCTCGTGCCATTGAGGCCTACCTGCAGCCACAGGGTGACGGCATGTCGAACATGTTGACGTCGGCTGACCTGTCAGAAGCTGGTCGCCGTCGAGCCCTCGCTGACGCTGTTGTGCAGCGTGAAGTGGATGTGCTTGACGCGCTGCGAGGTGCAGAATCGCGACTCGAAGGTCTTGTGCGTGAAGCAGAGCTTGCGGTGGAACGGGTTGAGGCAAAGCGTGTTGAAGAAGAAGCGCAGGCTGCTGAGCTTCAGATGGCTATCGCTGACGCCAACCGGGCGCGCGTTGCGCTCGACGAACGAGTTCAGGAAGTCCAGATCGAAATCGACGGCTACGCGCTGCAGGAGTCGGAGTCACAGCGGGTCATCGATCAGCTTGTCGTCGAAGAGCGCTCTCGGCTGGCCGAGATTGAACGCCAGCGCATAGCTGCGGAACAGGCGGCGCTTGAAGCTGAACGTGCCCGTCTCGCAGCCCTGACTGTGCCGCCCGTGGTTGCTCAGGAAACCGAGCAGCCGACCACCGTCGAACTCGCCGAGCCCGAGCCCGTCAATGCCCCTGATGGTGGGTCCATGACCTGGCCGGCCCGCGGCCCGGTTACTTCCGGTTTCGGGCCGCGCTGGGGTCGAATGCACGAGGGACTCGACATCGCCGTCAACCAGGGCAGTCAAGTGGTGGCAGCTTCCGGTGGCACGGTGGTTTACACCGGCCTCGACGGCGGCTACGGCAATGCTGTGGTCATCAACCACGGTGGCGGCATCACCACTCGCTACGCCCACCTCAGCTCCATCGGTGTCTCAACGGGTCAGAGTGTCAGCCAGGGTGCATCGATTGGACTGTCCGGTGGCGACCCGGGCACACAAGGCGCCGGCAGCTCCACCGGAGCGCACCTGCACTTTGAAGTTCGGGTGAGTGGTACTGCCTACAACCCGTACAACTACCTCGGCTGATATTCCCGTTGCGCCGTCTGTCCATGCAGAGATCGACGCTACAGCTGACCTCAGGCGGATGAGACCTGACTAGGGTCGTCGCTATGACGTTGAAGCTCGTGTTTGTCGGTGGCGGAAAGATGGGCGAAGCCCTCATTGGTGGCCTCATTGCGCGCAGCTGGTGCCAGCCGTCTGAGCTGGGCATTGTTGAGTTGTCCGAGCAGCGGCGGTCCGTGCTCGGCGCGCTGTGGCCGGAGGTGCGCTTTGTCAGCCTGGACGAGGTTGTCAACACGGATGTCGTTATCGCCGTGAAGCCCCAGCACGTGGGGGACGTGGCTGTCGCGCTGGCAGGCAACGGCATCGCCAGGGTATTGAGTATTGCCGCTGGCGTCACCATTCAGGCGCTGGAGGCGGGCCTCGACAGTGTTGAGGGCGACCCTGTCCGTGTCGTGCGGGCGATGCCGAACACGCCGGCGCTCGTTGGAGCGGGGGCGTCAGCAATTGCTGGTGGCACCGCCGCGGGTGAGGAAGACGTGGAATGGGCGGCAAACGTGTTGACTTCTGTTGGAACTGTTGCCGTTCTGGAGGAATCGAAACTTGACGCTGTCACCGGCCTCTCCGGTTCCGGCCCGGCCTATGTGTTCCTGGTGGCTGAGGCGATGATCGCCGCCGGCGTCGCAGTCGGTCTCAGCCAGGCGGATGCCGATGCACTCGCGCGTCAGACCATCATGGGTGCGGGTCGCCTGCTCAGTGAGTCGGGCGAGGACCCGGCACAGCTGCGCAAGAATGTTACGTCCCCGGGTGGAACCACGGCCGAAGGGCTCGCGGTGCTCGAGGAACGAGGGCTGCGCGAGGCATTCGCGGCTGCTGTTGCAGCAGCAGCGGCTCGTAGTGAGGAGCTTGGTGCGCCCTGAGATTGCCACCCGACCGACAAGGGCGCGACAACTTCATTTTGGATTTGTGTAAACCATCGCCTAGCGTGTCCGCTGTTGTTCATGTGGCTCAATTTACTCCTGAGCCCTAATGCGTCTAGGGTGCTCAGTTGAGCAAGGGGCTAGCGAAAATGGCAAATCAGGAACGCAATCGATTCATGACCGTGGCTGAAGTCGCCGGTCTCATGCGTGTCTCCACAATGACCGTCTACCGCCTTATAAAGGCAGGTGACCTTCCCGCTGTTCGGGTTGGCAAGTCGTACCGAATCCGGGAGACGGACGTTGATTCGTACCTGAGCAGTCGGTACATCGAGTTCGACGTCGGCTGAAACTATTGAGCTGCTGCTCAATGTTCCGAATGCCAGTACAGCGAACGCCACAGTTCCGGATGAGGGCATGATCGCCCGCTACAACACCATCTCGTTTCTCTCGGACTACGGGCATCGAGACGAGTTCGTCGGCGTTGTCCGGTCCGTTCTGCACAGCGTCTCACCGACGACCACCGTCATCGATGTGACGCATGGAATCAAACCCCATGACATTCGCGCCGGCGGTTTGTCCCTTGCCCGAGCCGCCCAGTACCTGTGCCCCGGGGTTGTTCTTGCTGTGGTGGATCCCACTGTTGCAGGCAGGCGCCGCGGCGTTGCCGTCGAAGTTGGCGACGGGATGTCTGTGCTCGTTGGACCGGACAACGGTCTGCTCGCCCCTGCGGTGGCCATGGTGGGCGGCGCCTCCCGTGCCTTCGATATCACTGACTCGCCAGCCCGGCTCCCAGGTGAGTCCACATCATTTGACGACGGACGGGACCTGTTCGCTCCCGTCGCCGCCAGCCTGTGCGAGGGCGTCCCGCTCGAAGAACTGGGGAACGAAATCAATGTTGGGCTGCTCATGCCTGCCGTCGTGCCTGTCAGTGGACTCGAAGGCGACGTGATCGTTGCCGAGGTCCTGTGGGTTGACCGGTTTGGAAACGCCCAGCTGAATATCGATCCAGACGATCTACCTGAGACACCATCACTGCGTCTTCAGGTAAACGAACGGACCCGCCCGCTGGAGCGGGTCAGCGCATTCGAACAGATCGTGTCCGGAGCGATCGGGCTGATCGTTGATTCCTACGGTCTTCCGGCGCTGTGCGTCGATCGGGGATCTGCGGCCGCTGAGTTGGGTGTGATCGAAGGCGATTCCGTGCGAATCATGGCTGGTGACGCTGCCGGTGGCGCAAGCACCGCCGTTACGCTTGGCTCTCGCCCGCCCGCAGGAGGTCAGCGCTGATGCGCCGTCCAACCACCATCGCCCTCGCAGTCCTGCTCGCTGTTATCGTCGGCGCCACGCTCTTTCAGTTCCTCGTCCTCGCAAGGTAGGCCGGAACTGAAACAGGTCGCCCGAAAGAGTTCGATTCCGAACGAGCCGGGTCACAAATCAATCCGACCGCTGCCGCTCAAGAGGAGCGACAGCGGTCGGTGGGTTCTGTACATCCGCTGTATGGGCCGGGTCAGCGAGTCAGCGGTGTGCTCTCCTCGACCAGATGACGGAGGCGGCTGATTGCCTGGCGGAGGACACCGTCGAGTTCAGCCTCGGTGGCCTCAACGGCGAAACCCCGGGAGCTGAGTTCGACATCCAGACGTTCAGCGTTGGCCCCTACGGTGCCCCGGTCCGTGAAGGCAAGGTTGTCGGGTGCGTCATCGCTGGTGAGTGCCGGTGGGGTGGTGGCTGTCGGTCGGGCCGGTGCGGTGGTGGCTGTCGGTCGAGCCGGTGCGGTGGTGGCTGTCGGTCGAGCCGGTGCGGTGGTTGCAGTTGGTCGGGCCGCTGCGGTGGTTGCAGTTGGTTGGGCCGGTGTTGTCGTTGCGGTTGGTCGAGCCGGTGCTGCGGTGGCTGTTGCGGGGATGGGGACCGGGGTGGAGGTTGGGATGATTGGTCGTGGAGTTGCTGTAGCCGTTGCGGGGATGGGGACCGGGGTGGAGGTTGGGATGATTGGTCGTGGAGTTGCGGTCGGGGGGATGGGGACCGGGGTGGAGGTTGGGGTGATTGGTCGTGGAGTTGCGGTCGGGGGAATGGGGACCGGGGTGGAGGTTGGAATGATTGGTCGTGGAGTTGCCGTCGGCGGGATTGGAATTGGCGTGGCTGTCGGCGGGACGGGGGTCGGTGGGATCGGCGTCGCCGTCGGGGGCACCGGAACGGGTGTGGAGGTGGGCGGGACGGGAATCGGGGTTGACGTTGGCGGAATTGGTGTCGCGGTGGGCGGGACCGGGACGGGCGTCGACGTGGCCGGAGGAGGCGTTGGCTGGCCTCCATATCCGGGAACTGTTCCAAAGCGGTGGGTCGTGTACATCGTGCCGTTGTTTATGTAGACACCAACGCCGATCACGTTGTAGCCGGGGTCCATGATGTTGGCCCGGTGCCCGGTGCTGTTCATGAATGCGGTGTGCAGCCCGGAGACCGTGCCACCCACACCGACGTTTTCGCCACCCGCTGTCCAGCCTGAGGGAAGGCCCGTGGAAATGTCAGGGGCGTGCGCCAGGAAGTCGCCGTTTGCCATCTCAAGTGCCCAGGACCGGGCAGCCTGGGTCATGCCCGGGTCCGTCATGAGTGGCGAGAGGCCGGCGGCGGCCCGTTCTGCATTGATTTTCTGCACGAACGCCGGCTCATCACCTGGAGCGTTGACCGGTGCGAACGCACCGGCTGCTCCCGAGGTTGTTGCCGCGACGCTGAGCAGCGTCGCAATGAGCGCCACAACCGTGAAAGCTGCTGCTCGAAGTCTGATGGATCCTGGCATGTCTTGTCTGTCTCCCAATATCGCCCTGTTGTATGAGGGGTTTCGGGGTGATTGGCGTTGACTTGAGATTCGACGATTGCAATGAGGGCCTTCGGACTATGACCTGCGAGATACAGGGGTCAAAGTCGCAAAAACCCCACTCTGTGGTGGATCGCCCGACCCATGAGGCAGCCGAACAGGCGACAGATTGAGCCGATATCGATCGACGAAGGTCCGACGGTCGCGCGGGCCGGTTGGTGTCGCGTGTTGAGATCGGCCGCGGGTGGTGATTGTTGAGCGACGGCTGAACTCGCCCACCACATGCTCCGGCTGGGCCGGCGTTCGCACGTGGCCGTCGCACCGCAACTGCGCGGCGACGTGCGCTACCTTGCGAGGTTGTGAAAATGTCGAAAGCGACTTCGTGAACGGAGTCACAAGGTCTACGCTGAAGCCGTGGCAGACAAAGAAGAGCGGAGAATTCCAGAGGCTTCCGTAGCCCGGCTACCCATCTATCTGCGCTGCCTGTCCGAGTTGACCGAGACCGCAGTGGCCACTGTTTCCTCCGTCAGTCTCGCCGAGCTGGCGGGCGTCAACGCAGCAAAGGTTCGCAAGGACCTCTCCTATCTCGGTAGCTACGGCACCCGAGGCGTGGGCTACGAGGTGGAATACCTCACCCATCAGATCCGCCTCGAACTTGGTCTGACCCAGGATTGGCCTGTTGTTGTCTGCGGCATGGGAAACCTTGGCCAGGCGCTTGCGAACTACGGCGGTTTTGGCAGTCGTGGCTATCCCATTGGTGGATTGATCGATGCTGACCCAGCCAAGGTTGGGACCGAGTTGCACGGGCACACCATCCACCACATCGACGACCTTGACCGGGTCGTCGAAGAGAGTGGTGCCACCATCGGCATTCTGGCCACGCCGGCAGAGGCAGCCCAATCCGTGGTGGATCGCATGGTCGAAGCTGGACTCAAGTCCATTCTCAACTTCGCACCATCCATCGTGTCCGTACCTGAGGGCGTGAGCCTGCGAAAGGTCGACCTTGCCATCGAACTCCAGATCCTGAGCTTCTATCAGGGACGCAGCGAGCAGGATCTGACGCCACCGATCGTGTCCCGGTGAACCATGGGAACCATTGATGAACAGCTCTATCCGATCAACCTTCGCCTACGGGGGCGTCGCGTCCTTGTCGTTGGAGGAGGAGCGGTCGCCGAAGAGAAGCTGCGAACACTGCTGCCGTGCGAGGCGCGTATCGACGTCGTTGCACCGTCCATCCGTGAATCGATAACCCGCATGCCCGGCGTCGCCGTTCACCAGCGAAGGTATCGAAGCGGCGAAGTCGGTCTGTATCGCATCGCCATGACCGCAACGGACGATCCTGGCGTCAATCGGCAGGTGTTTGACGAAGCCGAAGCGGCCGGTGTGTGGGTCAACAGCGCGGATGACCCTGACAACTGTGCGTTCACGCTCCCGTCGCGCGTTCGGCGAGATTCGCTGCTTGTGACCTTTTCCACAAGAGGTCGCAGCCCGGCGATGTCAACCTGGCTTCGCCGCCGATTTGACGAGGAATTTGGCCCCGAATACGACCAGTTGATCGACCTGCTGGCCGAACAGCGGATGCATCTGCGAGAAACTGGACAGAAAGTTGCGCCGACCAGTTGGCAAACGGCCCTCGATTCAGGGATGCTGGAGCTGATCAGAGCGGGCCAGATCGACGAGGCCCGCGAACTGCTTGTTCACTGCCTCAACGTCGACACCCCCCAAGGCTGAAGTCACCCCTCCACATGTCTCTCGTCATTCTCGGTATCAACCACCGCAACGCTCCCCTTGAGCTGCTTGAACGAATGACCATCCCGGCTGCCCTGGTTCCGAAGGCGCTTGCTGACCTGGCGGGTCGTTCCTACGTGAGCGAGGCGGTGCTTCTGTCGACGTGCAATCGCACCGAGGTCTACGTCCACGCGGAGAAGTTCCATGGTGCCTATCAGGACGTCCGGGACTTCATGGCGCAGTTCTTCCAGGTTGCCCCCGAGGATTTCGCTGATCACCTCTACGTCTTCTATGGCAACGAGGCAGTCGAACATCTCTTCCGAGTTACGGCCGGACTTGATTCTGCGGTTCTGGGCGAACATGAGATTCAGGGTCAGGTCAAGCACGCCTGGGAAACCGCTCAGGAGGAAGAGGTGGTGAGTCGAACGCTCAACGACGTCTTCCGTCACGCACTTGAGGTTGGAAAGCGGGCCCGTACCGAAACCGAGATCGGTCGCCACGTGACCTCGGTAAGTCAGGCAGCGGTTGTTCTCGCACAGGAGCACCTCGACAGCCTTGAGGGCAGGCAGCTCTTCGTTCTCGGCGCTGGTGATATGGGAGGCGGCATGACAGCCGCAGCCGCATCTGCTGTCCACGGTCTCGGTGACCTTGTGGTGGCCAGCCGCACCTGGGCTCGGGCTCAGGACCTCGCCGAGCGTTTCGCTGGACGCGCCGTGCACCTTGATGAAGTTGACTCTGAACTGGTCAACGCTGATGTGGTGTTCACCTCCACGTCGGCAACCTCCTACATGATCGAATACGGCCAGATGGTTGACGTGATGGAACGCCGGAATGGGCGCGAACTCCTCATTGTGGATATCGCCATGCCCCGCGACGTTGACCCGGCAGTGCATGACATCACCGGCGTGACGGTGCTCGACATGGGTGCCGTTGAGGCACACACCGCTGCTGGCAGACAGAGCCGCCTCGGTGAAGTGGACCGGGTCCGAACCATCATCGAGACCGAAGTGTTGCGCCACGAACAGCAGCAGTCGGTGCGCGAAGCAGCGCCACTCATCTCCTCGTTCCGAGGTCGCGCCGAGGAGATCAGGTCCGGCGAGATGGAACGTTTCGATACTCGCCTGGCGTCGCTTGACGACGAGCAGCGCGAAGTTGTTGAGGCCCTCACTCGCGGCATCATCGGCAAGCTGATGTTCGAGCCGACGGCCAAGCTCAAAGAGAGCGCGGACTCGCCGCGTGGTGATCGTCTCGGCTCGGCGTTGCGTGAACTCTTCGACCTCTGAGACGACCATCCGCATCGCTACCCGCGCCAGTGCTCTGGCGCTGTGGCAGGCGCATCACGTGGCTGACCTTCTTCGCGCGCAAGCCGACGTGCAGGTGGAATTTGTTGGGCTGACCACCACCGGCGACCAGCGCACCGATGTTCCCATCTCGGTCATTGGTGGCAAAGGCGTGTTTGTCAAAGAAGTGCAGGCGGCGCTTCTCGATGGGCGAGCTGATATAGCGGTGCACTCCGCCAAGGATCTGCAGGCTCTGACGCCCGAAGGCCTGGTCATTTGTGCGGTGCCTGAGCGCGGGGACCCTCGTGATGTGCTGATTGGCTCTTCGATTGAGGAGTTGGCAGCGGTCGCAAATCCCACGGTTGCCACCGGTTCAGCCCGCCGACGAGTGCAGGTCCAGCATCTGCTCGCCCAGGCGAACGTAACTGCGACATTCGCCGAGCTGCGCGGAAGGATTGAAACCCGGCTGGAGAAGAGTGCCGGTTTCAACGCAATTGTGATGGCATCTGCAGCGCTTGAGCGACTCGGGCTCACGGTTGAGAAGGTGCACACCCTCAGTGTCGACGAGATGGTGCCGCAGGTGGGTCAGGGGACGCTGGCGGTCGAATGTCGCGCCGATGACGCTGACATTGCTGCGCTGATGTCATCGATTGACCACGCACCAAGCCATCGGCTGTTGGATGCTGAGCGAGGCTTTCTCCTGGAGTTGGGTGGCGACTGCGATCTTCCCGCCGGTGCCCACGCAACGTTTGCAGAGAATGATGAGATCCGGGTTACTGGCGTGATGAGTGATATGGACGGCGCCAACCTTGAGCGCGCAACTCATCAAGGCACCAATGGCCCGGAGGTCGGTGCCGAAGTTGCCCGCCGGGTGATGCGAAATCGTCCTTCGGAGCCGCGCGGATAGGCCGAGGAACGAGGACGGTCCGGCGGCTCCCTGAGGCTCAGGCTGCCAAACAGAGCCGTTCTTCATCGGTAGGCGGCGAGGTCCGAACGTCCTGCGTCGAGCTGTCAGCTGAGCCCCCTCGCACCGCTGAATCCGGGGTTGGGCCGTATCGCCTGTGCCCCACTTGTTGATGTTCGCCATACTGGATATATGAGGACGCAGACGGCAATGCACATCCCACCTGTTGGAGATGTGCCGCATGACCCGCAGTTCCGTTACCGTTTTCGAGTGGAACACTCTCTCAGTAGTCACCCGTTGCTTTCGTTGAAGAGCGTTGCCGGGCGGGTCTGGCTGTCCGAGCTTCCTGATGTCGACGCAGACCGCGCCGTTGGGGCCATGTACGGAGGCGGCCACGGCTCCTGTGACCGTCTGCCGAAGACCACCACAGTTGGTTCGGCGTGGGCAAACCTGCGCTCAGTGCGATCGAGCTGACGGTGACGGAGCAGTCCGATAAGTATCCCGAGACGCCGCTGACCGATCTCGGTTTCGAGCCTCCAACGGAGTTGCGTACTGCCCGTATGGTGCTTCGTCCGCTTCGGGTGGAACACAACCTTTCTGACTTCGTGGCTTGGACGACGAGCGCGGAACACATCAGGTCCACTCCCGGCTTCGCAGGTCAGAGTTGGCCGGACCTGACCATGACGATCGAGCAGAACGAGGGTGACCTCCGTATGCATGAACGTCACGAGGAAGAACGCATCGGTTTCACGTATACCGTCCTCGATCCGGCAGATGAATCGACGGTCATCGGCTGTGTCTATATCTACGGCGATTTGTCGGGCGAATTCGACGTGCATGTTCGGTCCTGGGTGAAGGCAACGCACGCTGACCTCGACGTCGATCTGTGCCTGGCCGTGCACGGATGGCTGGCGTCGGACGTATGGCCGTTCGACACCGTCCGCTACGCTCGCAGAGCCCAGGAGCTGTCCGGCCTTCGGGTTGCGGTCACCCGCACTCGACATCAGGCATCATCGCTGAGCGCTCAGCTGCGTGCGCTGGGCTCAACCGTGGTTGAGGTTCCCATGATTGAGTTGGTGGCACCGATGGATGGGGGAGCCGCCCTCGACGCGGCTGTCGAACGAATTGAGGATGTCACCTGGTGCGTGTTGACCTCGCCGAATGGCACCAGCAGCCTTGTCGAGGCGGTGCAGCGCATCCGCGAAGGCAGCGTGCCCGAGACCGTCCGCTTCGCTGCCGTGGGGCCGGCGACGGCTGCGCCATTGCGTGCTCTTGCGCGCCGGGCCGATCTCATTGCCACGCGTCATGTGGGCGAGGGACTGGTCACAGATTTCCCGGCTCCCTCCGTACCAGGAGAGCGGGTGCTGATCGCTCAGGCGGAGGTCGCCCGTCCAACGGTGGTGGAAGGCCTGACGGCGCTTGGTTGGGACTGTGTCGTTGCGCCGGCCTACAGAACTGTGCCTGCGGCTGTCACCGACGCCGACCGGCAGGCGCTCAAAGACGCCGACGTGATCACCTTTGCGTCTTCGTCGTCCGTGGATCACTTCTGCGACAACGTGGACGTTGTCGATACCCCCGACGTTGTCGCGTGCATTGGCCCAATCACCGCCAACACCGCAACCACCCGCGGCCTCACGGTCACGCTCGTCGCCGAACCCCACACAATTGAAGGACTCGTCACCGCCCTTCGCACCCTCGCCGCTCGCTAGCAGCATTGTTGGGACTGCGGTCGGGGATGTTGGGACATGCGCACGCGTCCGTTGGCTGGCGCCGAGATCGGAGGCGTAAACTGACTCGGTGACCTTTCCGCAACGGCGCTTGCGCCGACTCCGCCGCACACCGGCTCTTCGGCGCATGGTCGCCGAGACCCATTTGCGAGTTGATGACCTCATCGCTCCGCTGTTCGTGCGAGAAGGAATCGATGAGCCGCATCCAATCGGGTCGCTGCCCGGGGTCGTACAACACACCCGCGAGTCGCTGCGCCAGGAAGTGCGTGAGCTCCGCGATCTCGGCGTGCCCGCCATCGTGTTGTTCGGCGTACCCGAACACAAGGATGCCACGGGGTCAGGAGCGTCTGACCCGCAGGGGATCGTACAGCTCGCCTTGCGGGATCTACGCGATGAAGTTGGCAACGATGTGGTACTCATCAGCGACCTGTGCGTGGACGAGTACACCGACCATGGCCACTGCGGCATTGTGGACGAGAACGGTGTGAACAACGATGCCACCCTGGATCTGTACCGGTCCATCGCAGTGGCTCAGGCTGCAGCTGGTGCCGACGTTGTTGCTCCCAGCGGAATGATGGACGGCCAGGTTACTGCGATCCGTGCGTCACTCGACGAAGCCGGACACACCGACGTGGCCATCCTCGCCTACGCCGCCAAGTACGCGTCGGGGTTGTACGGTCCGTTCCGCGACGCGGTTGACGTCAGCATCGCTGACGGTGGTGACCGCAAGGGATACCAACAGGATTGGCGCAACGCCCGTGAAGCCATGGAGGAGATTCGTTTCGATGTGGCCGAGGGTGCGGACATGATCATGGTGAAGCCGGCTGTCACGTACCTCGACATCATTGTGCGGGCTCGCTCCGAGTTCGACCTGCCCATTGCGGCGTACCACGTGTCCGGCGAGTACTCCATGATCAAGGCTGCCGATGCCAACGGCTGGATTGACGGTCCCGCTGTGGCGTTGGAACAACTGACCGCCACCAAACGGGCTGGCGCCGACCTGATCCTCACCTACTTCTCCCGAGATATCGCAGAGGCACTGGCATGACCACCAACGAGGAACTCTTCACCCGAGGCAGAGACGTCATGCCGGGTGGTGTCAACTCTCCGGTTCGTTCCTTCCGCTCTGTCGGCGGCACGCCGTATTTCGTCGACCATGCTGACGGCCCCTATGTCTGGGACGTCGAAGGACGCCGCTATGTCGACTATGTGATGAGCTACGGGCCTGGCATTCTCGGTCATGCTCACCCATCGATCATTGACGCTGTCACAATCGCCGCGGCGAAGGGCACCACCTTCGGCGCCCCCACGCTTGGTGAGGTGGAGATGGCCGAGCTGATGTGCGCCCGGGTTCCTGGCCTGGAAATGCTGCGTCTTGTGTCAAGTGGGACTGAAGCTGCAATGTCTGCGCTGCGTCTGGCCCGCGGTGCAACCGGTCGCGCGAAGGTCATCAAGTTTGCCGGGCACTACCACGGCCACTCCGACAGTCTTCTGGTTGCCGGTGGATCTGGTGTGGCCCAGCAGGGCCTGCCCGATTCCGCAGGCGTCACGGTCGGCGCGGTGGCCGACACCATTGTCGCTCCGTGGAATGAGATCCCCGAGATAGGCGACGATGTCGCTGTTGTCGCTGTCGAACCCGTTGCCGCAAACATGGGCGTGATCCCGCCGAAGCCCGGCTTCCTCAGGGAACTGCGCAACGCATGTGATGCCGCTGGCGCGCTGCTGCTCTTCGATGAAGTCATCACCGGTTTTCGCCTCGCTCCCGGCGGCGCATCCGAGTACTACGGCGTCCAACCCGATGTCTGGTGTTTCGGCAAGGTCATCGGCGGTGGACTGCCGGTGGGCGCCTACGGTGCTTCACGCGAGGTCATGGCGAATGTGTCGCCGCTTGGCCCGGTGTATCAGGCGGGAACCCTTTCCGGTAACCCTCTTGCCACCGCAGCGGGCAAGGTGCAGCTCCAGCTGCTCACCCCCGAGGCATACGCCTCGCTTGAAGAGAAGGCCATCCGATTGTCCACGGGTATGCAGGCTGCCTTTGATGCGGCGGGCGTGGCGGCAGTGATGCCCCGGGTTGCATCGCTGTTCGGTTTGTTCTTCACGGACACCGCTCCAACGAACTTCGACGAGTCGAAGGTCGCAGCCGAAAACGGCGTCTACAAGACGTTCTTCCACGGCATGCTCGAACGCGGCTTTGCCTTCGCTCCCGGCGCCTACGAGGCGATCTTCGTGAGCATCGCCCACGACGATGACGTCATTGACGCCACCATCGAAGCAACTGCAGAGGTGGCTGCAACGCTCTGATCAGCACCCGCTGACGCCACCTTCGTTGTTCAGCCGGCAGCGACTTCTTCGCCGTTGGCCTCGGCCCTCATGTTGGCGAACACCTCGTTGAGCGTGGCCACGGAGATGTTCTCGCCGAAGTGGCCGTCTTCAAGGTTCTCCGTCTCAAGCTCACCAGCAAGTTCCTCAAGCAGCTCTTCGAACTCGCTGTGGTCGATCTTGTCGAAGATGACCTCGCCAAGGGCCAGCTCTGCCTCCCAGCCGCTCAGCTCGATGCGCTCGTACAGAATGGCCAGGGTGATCTCTGCTGCGGTGAGGTCCTCGCTGAACCCGGGCATGACGCCGCCGCCGCCAACTGCCTTGGCCGTGTCGCCGTAAGTGTCTCGATTCTCATCGATGTAACCCTGTGTGCCCTTGGTGACCCACTCAATCTGCTCCTCAAAGGAGCTGAAGGTCTCGATGAGTACGCCGTTGGTGAAGGCCGGTCCACTTCCGCCGCCACCGCCGGAGCCGTGACAGACCGCGCAGTTCTCGGCGTACACGACGCCGCCTTCATAGATGAGGCCTTCTTCGCGGGTGGGATCTTCCAGTGTTCCGACGTACATGAAAGCCCAGATTGGCAGGAATAACAGGAACGGCATAACCCACGTGGGGATGCGCTTGCGCCCTTCTGCGGCGGCGACCCATGGGGGAGTGGGTGGGGTTGGCGGCGGTGCGTCCATGGCCGGAAGCGGCACGGGTACCTTGGCAGCGGGTGCTGCGCCAGCTGCTGCACCGGCGACAGCCGGGGTGCTTTCCGAGACAGCGGCCGCGACATCGGGGGTGCTGGTGTCCCCCTCGCCAGTGTCGAGGCCGAGGGCCTTGCGCCGATCTCGGGTGCGTTGGAGGAGATGCTCTGGTATTTCAGTCAACGGTCTTCTCAGATTTCTCGGTGAAACTTGGGCCTGGGAATGGTCGGTCGGCTACGAGATCATTGCGCATGTCACATAATTGCGCATGTCACGATCGCCTTGCGCCCTTGGCAGACCCTCACACTAGGACCCTCCCACCCTATCGACCCAATTGGGACGACGAGTAGGACCAAACCACGTTTTTCTCCGCTCAAATTGGCCTTCGGCGCTCCGATGAGATTACGGTGAGAAACCTTGCGAAGAGCGGCGAAACCCGACGCCGCCCTGATTAGACTCTGCCTTGTGAGCGAATTCACGAAGCTCCCCATGGCGGGTCTGAATGCCGGAGGCTGGACAACACTGTGAATCGATGGATCAACAAAGCATCGACGCTATTCATCGTCTCGATGATCGTGTCGTTTGTCGGTTTTCTTGGCGTGATGATTCTGCTCGTCGCATTCGACGGCACGATCGATCGTGACCCACCGTGGCTCAACACGGCATTCGTTGTCACCTGGCTGATTGCGCTCGCCATGACACTGCCCATCGCCTGGTACGCGCGGAGTCGCCCCATCGACAAGGCGCCCACCTGGGGTGAGGCAATGATCGCTGCCACCTATGTTTTCTTTCTGCTGTTCTGGCTCTACGGCGTTGTGCCGCACCAGTTTCTGACGTGGACAGACTCTGAACTTGCATGGCGCTCCGACAAGATGCTCGTCGGTTGGACAATGCCCGGAACAGAGGAAGGCATCATGCAGTTCATTCTGCCGTTCGACCTCAACTACCTCATCGTGCGCGACATCCTCGTCGTCATTCTGTACAACATCTTCTTCGGCGCCCAGATTGCGCTGTGGATCATCTGGCAGCTTCGAGGCAAGGAAGTGCCGAGCACCGGTATCGACAAGTCCCGCTATGGCCGTCCCGTGCAGCGGGCCAGGACCCTCGCCACGGACGGAGCGAACGCGTAATGGGAGTGACCGACGCCAACCCGCCCATGCCCGAATTCCGCGACGACTACGTCCTGCAGGAAGTCGATGCCGCATGGCTGTCGCAGGCGGTCAAACCCAAGCAGTTCATTCATATTGACCAGTCCGAGTGCATCATGTGCGAAGGCTGCGTCGACATCTGCCCGTGGAAGTGCATCCACATGGTCAGCCCCGATGCCATAGACATGGCAATTGGAACCGAGCAACCCGGCCTTGACCCCACGGACCACGTGATTTTCACCATCGATGATGACGTCTGCACCCGTTGCGCCCTGTGCGTGGACCGGTGCCCCACCGGCGTGATCATCATGGGCAAAGTTGGAGACCCCACCGGAGCCGGCGATGCGCACCAGCGCACCGCATCCCACGGCTACGGCTATGGCATGAGACTGGCATAGGACACCTTCATGGCACCGCAACCACCCACACTCGACAAGGTCAACAAGGCGGTATCTGATCTCACTGATCAGGTACAGGGCTCCCAAGCGTGGAGTTCCATCTTCCGGCCGGGCTCCATCTTCCGTAAGGGCTATTCCGACAGCCCTCGTAATCGCTCCTACGTGATCATGAACTCGGTGCTCTATCACCTGCACCCGGTGAAGGTGAAGCGTCACGCGGTCAAGGTCAGCTACACGCTGTGCCTCGGCGGACTCAGCTTCTTCCTCTTCATTCTGCTCACCGTGACGGGCATCTTCCTGATGTTCTTCTACCGCCCAACGGCGGCCGCAGCATGGGATGACATCTACACCCTGCAGACCTCCGTATTTTTCGGTCTTCTCGTGAGGAACATGCACCGATGGGGGGCCCACCTCATGGTGCTCTCCGTGTTCCTGCACATGTGCCGAGTCTTCTATCACGGTGCCTACAAACCGCCACGCGAGTTCAACTGGGTGATCGGCACTGTCCTTCTCCAGCTGACGCTGCTGCTTTCCTTCACCGGCTATCTGCTGCCCTGGGATCAGCTTGCACTCTGGGCGGTGACCGTGGGTACAAACATGATGGGCTTCACCCCGGTGTTTGGCGAGCAGGTCCGATTCGTGCTGCTGGGCGGCGTCGAAATCGGAACGGACACCTTGTTGCGCTGGTACGTGCTGCACGTGCTGTTGTTGCCCTTCGTGACCACGATCTTCATGGCAATCCACTTCTGGCGAGTACGTAAGGACGGAGGTATCTCCGGACCGCTCTAGTTTCGACTGGCGCTCGGAGAGACACACATGACTGAAATCCCAGAACATCTTTTGAAAAAGGCGGCAGAGGCGAAAGCCCGAGCTGCAGCAAAGAAAGCAGGCGACGCTGGCGACGCAGGCGACGCCGCCCCCGCAGAGACCGCCCCCGCAACAGCAGCTGCGGCTCCAGCGGGTGACGCGGCTGCCGATGCTGGCGACTCCAAGATCCCGGCGCATCTGCTGGAACGGGCCAGGGCCGCCAAGGCCAAGGCCGCTGGTACTGCCGTGGAGAAGGCACCAGCCGCAGCTGCCGCCGCAGCTTCTGGTGGAGGCGCCGTCGCAACTGCTGAGGCACCTCCCACGCCCACCGGCCCGGGTGGACACACGCAGCGGCTACTGACCGTCGTCAAGTCCGGTTCGATTCAGGACGTGAAGGCAAAGCCAATGGACAAGGTCCATGTGTGGCCACACCTTCTGATTGTCGAGTTCGTCTCGGCTTTGGCCATTCTTGCCTTCACCATCATCTTCTCGATCTTTGTGAACGCTCCGCTTCTTGAGCTGGCTGATTTCAACCAGACGCCAAACCCGTCCAAGGCACCGTGGTATTTCCTGGGCCTTCAGGAACTGCTCACCATGTTCCATCCAATGGTGGCCGGTGTGACCTTCCCGGGCATGGGGGTTTTCATCCTCACGATCCTTCCGTACATCGACAAGAACCCACATTCGGCCCCCGAGAAGCGCAAGTTCGCCATCTCCCTGATGACGGTGCACCTGATGTTCTGGGCCGTGCTCGTAATGATCGGCTCATTCTTCCGAGGTCCGGGCTTCAACTTCGTCTTCCCGTGGCAGGCCGGATTGTTCTTCGAACTGTAAGACCGTTCTGGGCTGGGACTTACCCGGCCACGCCATGCCGACTACCAGCAACTACTGATTTCAACTCCGCAGATCCCCAACGACAGGTACAGAGCAATGGAAATTCTTGCCATCATCATTCCCGTCATCGTCGTGGCCGCCGCCATCCTGATGTTCGCCACGCTGCGACGCCGCGACGCCGATTCGGCCATGGGAACACTCAGCCGCGAGACACGTCAGCGTGACGCTGGTCCCACAGCCACCGCGTCATCTGAGATCGACGTGGTTCTGTCTGCCACCGGCAGGGACGTCGAAAAGGCGGCAACCCTCGCCCGTCGCGAGACCGGCGACATTGTCAAGGCCGAAACGTCCGCCGTCGCCCAGTGGACTCCGCCGGACGAGGAAGAGATGGGCGTCAATCGCCGCAAGTTCCTCAACCGCGCCATCATCGGTTACACAGCCTTCAGTACTGGCGTGTTCGGTCTCGGTGCCATTGGTTTCCTCTGGCCGCCGTTCGTCACAGGTTTCGGTGCCAAGGTCAACATGGGCACCATCCCTGAGCTGCTTGGCCAGATCGGCGACAGCAACGGCTTCCTCTACAAGCCCGAAGCCCGTGCCTGGATCACGGCCTACCCCGCAGGTGCCAAGGAAAAGGCTGCGACGGTCTATTCCGGCCCAGAGTTGGCAGGCATGAACGCCGGCGTGGTCGCACTCTTCCAGAAGTGCCCGCACCTGGGTTGCCGTGTGCCTGAGTGCATCACCTCGCAGTGGTTTGAGTGCCCCTGCCATGGCTCAAAGTACAACCGTGTCGGCGAAAAGACCGGTGGACCTGCCCCTCGTGGCATGGACCGCTTCGGAATGTCGATCACGGACAAGAACGAACTGATCGTGGATACTGGACAGATCATCCAGGGCCCGCCGATCGGCACCAATACCACCGGCCAGGAGGCCGAGGGTCCCAACTGTATTGGCGAGGCATCCCACTGATATGAGTATTGCTTTCCTGACGCTGGCGATATCCACCCAGCGCGCCATCGGCTGGGTGATCGCCGCAGCGGTCGTCGGAGCCATGGTCCTGTACTGGATCTTCAACTGGCTTGAAGGTCGAGACGAGATCGGTTCAGAAATTGAGCTTGCGGCCAACCGCAAGCCGCAGTGGGGCGATGAGCTCATGGAGACCAAGCGTCTCGACATGAGCCTCACCTCCGCGCTGGTGGTGCTTGGCATCATTTCCATTGCCATGCCGCTCTACTGGCTCGGCGAACCGGGCCGTCACGACGGTGCCATCGAGTTCCGTGAGAGCCAGGCCGTCAAAGCCGGTGGCAATCTTTATGAGGAGAACTGCGGTCAGTGTCACGGATCCGTGGATGGCGAAGGCGGCGTGCGCTCGTTCGCCATTGTGGACGATGCCGGTAACTTCGTGCAGCAGGTTGACTGGGCCGCACCGTCACTTGGTGCGTTGATGGATCGGTTCTCCTTCGAAGAGTCCACCTACATTTTGAACTACGGCCGTCAGAACTCGCCCATGCCCGCCTGGGGTATCGAGGGTGGTGGCCCCATGACCACGCAGCAGATCGAGAACATTCTTCTCTATGTTGCTTCTGAAGCGAAGAGCACCGATGACATTATTGAAGGCGTCGAAGACGGCCTTGTGGCTGCTGCGGCCAACAAGGTTCTCATCGACGATCAGGCCTTTGCCGTGGAACTTGCCAGGGCCGAGCACGCAGTCGCTGACGCCCGCGATGCCGACGAACCTGACGAAGATGCCGAGTCCGTGTTGGCCGCTCTTCAGGCGCAGCACATTGCGGCCCGTGACGCCGTTCTTGCTGAGGCTGAAACAAACCAGGCAGTGATGGGCGAGTTGCTCTTCAACAACCCAGCGGCGGCTGGTGCCTATGGTTGCGCTCGGTGCCACAGCTCGGGCTTCTCCTACAACGCTGATGCTCTGGTTGTCGAGTCACTCGCCAAGGGAAAGCAACCCAGAGTTGCTGAGGTTGTTCCCGGCGGCGGCGGCTATGGTCCGTCCATCCACAACGGTTCCACCCTCAGTCAGTTCGACTCCGTGGAGGAACAGGTTGGCTTTATCACCGTCGGATCCCAGGAAGGCGTGAAGTATGGAAACTTCGGCCAGGGCGTCGGCGGCGGTCAGATGCCAGCCTTTGGTGTCTGTGTCGGCCCGCGCGACAACAACGAACGCCACCCGATCTTTGAATATTGTGACGACCGAACCGGGACGCTCACCATCGAACAGCTTGAGGCCATCGTGGTTTACGAGCGAGAGGTACTGAAGTGACCGCATTCACCTCCGTCTTCGCCACGCTTACCACGGTGTTTGCCGGCATTGGATGGGAACCGGAAATTCGTGGCGCCCTTACCGTTGCTGTTGGCTCCGCAGTGCTCATGGGCTCCGTTTGGATGATCCTGGTCACCAACAGCGGCGTCCGTCTCGGTTCACTGATTGCCCTGGCCGGCTTTTTCGGCTGGATGTTCCTGATGGGCGTGTTCTGGTGGATCTACGGCATCGGCTGGGTTGGATCCACCCCTGTGTGGGAGGTGAAAGAGTTCAACTCTGATCCCGCTGGCTTCGAAGTTGAAGGCGTGGCTGACGCAGTTGTCGGCCCGGTCAACACGCTGCCCGATACCAACTGCAACCTCGAACAGGACCTCTTCCCTGACAACTTCGACGGGGCCAGCTGGACCGGACCAGCGGCCAACTGCACGCCACGAGCCATTGCGCTGCTGATGGCTTGGGACGACGATCGCAAGGTTGACGTGTTGCAGGAGCTGCTGAATCCGCAGCTTCCAGAGAATAGGGTCGATGCAATTCGCGAGGATGGCATCACCAACACCGAGAGCATCTTTGCCGAACTCCTCGTTCGTTCCGAGCGTGAGATTCGCACCAACGTGGAAGTGGCCAATGCCACCATCCCCGAAGATGACGCCCGCTTCATGACGCCGTCCCAGGTCGATGGCGAGGTGCAGAGTCTGGTCGATCGGCGCAACACACGCGTCGACGACATCACCCTGTCGGCCATGGCCGCCATCGCTCCCGATCTCATCGAGTGGGCCGAGGACGATTCTCGCAATTACATCGACTACGGCGACTGGAATCTCCTCTCCACCGCGCAATCTGGTGAGGCGGTGGCCACTGCCGACGCAGCGCTCAAGGACAACGCTGTCTTCGGCACTGCTGATGCGCAGTTTGTTGTGCTTGATGCGTTCCAGCAGGGTGGCAAGCCCGCTCGTCAAAACGACGACACGCTGAGCCGCATCTGGCACAAGATCACCAGCACGGTTCGCCTTACGCACCCCACCAACTACGCCGTTGTGCAGACCCAGTTCGCAGTCCAGCAGGAGGCGCAGCCGGGTGAGCTGCCACCATTGCCCGAGGTTGAACCCGAGGCCAGCACTGTTTCGGTGATCATGGAACGCAACCTTGGCAACCTGCGCGTTGTTCCGGCACTCATGTCCCTTGTGAGTCTGCTCCTGTTTCTGGCCACCTGCCTCGTGCTTCACCTGCGTGACCTCACGTTGACTGAACGCCTCGCGAACGCGTAGGACCCTGACATGCTTGGCCAGTACCTCCCTATTTTCGCCATGCTGGTACTGGCGATCGCTTTCACCGCGCTGAACCTCCTCATCACGAGGATCGTGTCACCCAAGCGATCAACGGAAGCAAAGACCGCTCCCTATGAGTGCGGCATTGTGCCCGGGAGCGACACCCCGGAACGGTTCCCGGTCCGCTTCTTCCTTGTTGCCATGATCTTCATCGTGTTCGACATCGAGATCATCTTCATGTACCCGTGGTCCATGATCTACCGTTCGCTCGGCACCTTCGGCCTTGTCGCCATTGGCATCTTCTCATTCCTCGTCTTCGAGTCCTTCGTCTACCTCATTGGTAACGGTGCGCTCGACTGGGGTCCCATCAAAAAGGCCATGCCCGCTGCTCGCACGCAACTCGCTTCGGCCACTGGCGCTGGCCGTCAGGGAGCCACCCGCTCTGGCGCCGGGGTGCGCAGTGTTGCTGGTGTACGGACTGTTGGCCGTGAAGGTAGAGAGGCAGCCTGATGCCCGATCTCCCCATTGTCGGCAACACCGACGACATCCTCCAATACGGCATTGAAGGACTGGAACACAACTTCCTGACTGCCAAGCTTGAAGACGTTGTGAACTGGTCCCGGGCTCGCAGCCTGTGGCCTGCCTCGTTTGGTTTGGCCTGCTGTGCCATCGAGATGATGGCAGCCGGCACCGCGAACTATGACCTCGCCCGCTTCGGCATGGAAGTCTTCCGGGCATCACCGCGCCAGGCTGATCTCATGATCGTCGCCGGTCGCGTCAGCCAGAAGATGGCACCGGTCCTGCGTCAGGTCTATGACCAGATGATGGAACCCAAGTGGGTTATAAGCATGGGTGTCTGCGCCTCCAGCGGTGGCATGTTCAACAACTACGCCATCGTGCAGGGCGTTGATCAGATTGTTCCCGTTGACGTGTACGCACCTGGCTGCCCGCCCGGTCCCGAGACGCTCATCCACGCCATCCTCACCGTGCACAACAAGATTGAAACCGGCGAACTTCTGCAACGTCGCGAAGACGGCACGGCGGGCATTGTGGTTGAGCAGCGTGACGGTCAGACCGACACACAGGTGGTTCTCCAGAAATGACTGATGAGAACACGGCCGCAGAAGCCTCAGCCGAGGACGCTGCGGCCGACGACGACGCTGCGCCGATTGAGACTCGCTATGACGTACCGGTCACCTTCAGCTTTGGCGATGAAGTACTGCACCCCAGTCGTGAGCAACTGGTTGCCACGGCGACGGCCATGAAGGCCGACGGCTTCGTGTCGATCCTTGACCTTTTCGGCGTTGACTATCTGGCTCACCCCGGCCGCGCAGTCGCAGAAGGCCTCGTCGCCGAACGCTTCGAACTCGTCGTCACGCTGATGAATCACGACACCGCCACTCGCACCCGCCTGCGGGTTCAGGTTCCCGAGTCTGACCCGGTGGTTCCCACCCTTTTCGATGTCTACCCGGGCACCGAAGCTGCTGAGCGCGAGACCTGGGACATGTTCGGTATCTCCTTTGACGGACACCCCGACATGACCCGCATCCTCATGCCCGACGGCTGGGAAGGCCACCCACTGCGCAAGGACTTCGGCATCGGCGCCGTCCCGGTGCACTTCAAGGGCGCTCCGGCAGCGAAGTAGAGGAGACAGACCATGGCAATCATCGACGATCCTCAACTCAGCAGCTCTGACGCCGTGCCCGGTGAACGGGTGTACCGGCGCGACGGCAGCGCCATCCTGCGTATCAGTGAATCCGACGCCATCAACGCTGACGCTCTCACCGAAGTCACGGCCGACGGCACGATGGTCGTCAACATGGGTCCGCAGCACCCATCAACCCATGGCGTGCTCCGCCTCATCCTGGAAATGGAGGGCGAGCAGGTTCGCCGCTCCAAGCCGGTCATCGGCTACCTCCACACCGGTATGGAGAAGACGGGCGAGCAACTGTCGTATCTCCAGGGTCCCACCAACGTGACCCGAATGGACTATGCATCGCCATTGTTCAGCGAGCTGGCGTTCTCTCTTACTGTCGAGAAGCTCCTTGGCATTGAAGCCCCGCCCCGTGCCCAGTGGATTCGCATGCTCCTTACCGAGCTGAACCGAATGAGTTCACACCTGCTCTTCCAGGCCACAAACGGCATGGACATGGGAGCGGTGTCCATGATGCTCTTCGGTTGGCGTGAACGTGAACAGGTTCTCCGGGTCTTCGAGAAGATCAGCGGTCTGCGTATGAACCACAACTACATCCGTCCCGGCGGCGTCGCAGCTGACCTGCCCGACGGTTGGCGCGAGGACATCAACGAGATTCTTGACGCCATCGAGCCCCGTCTCGATGAGTACGACCAGCTCCTCACGGGCCAACCCATTTGGCGTAACCGTCTGCAGGGTGTCGGAACCGTTTCGGCTGATGAGTGCCTGGCGCTCGGTGTCACCGGTCCGCTGCTTCGCTCCACGGGCTACGCCTGGGACCTGCGCCGCGACATTCCGTACCTCAACTATGAGCAGGTCGAGTTCGACGTTCTTGTTGGCGGTTTCGGCGACTGCTTTGACCGCTACGCCATTCGTCTCAACGAGATTCGCGAGTCCATCCGGATTGTGCGTCAGTGCATCGACATGATGCCTCCCGGCGACTACCGCATTCAGGACAAGAAGGTCACCCCGCCGCCGCGTGGGCGCATTGATGAGTCAATGGAAGCGCTCATCCACCATTTCAAGATCTTCACCGAAGGCTTCAAGGTGCCCGAAGGCGAGGCGTACGCCGCCGTAGAGTCCCCGCGCGGCGAGCTGGGTTGCTACATCGTCAGCGATGGCAGCGCGCACCCGTACCGCATGCATATCCGCGCGCCAAGTTTCTCCAACCTTCAGGTCATGCCCCATATGCTCCAGGATTCACTGATCGCTGACGCGGTCGCCATCATTTCGACGGTCGATCCCATCATGGGCGAGGTGGACCGCTGATGGCTCGTCTCAGCGTCGCAAGTCTCGAAATCGCACACGACATCCTCTCTCGGTACCCGAAGAAGAAAAGTGCCACCATTCCACTGCTGCACCTGGCCCAGGAGCAGGACGGGTGGGTGACCGATGAGGCCATGGCCCACATTGCCGAACTCGTGGAAGTCACCCCTGCGGAAGTTATGGGCACCTGCACCTTCTACGAGATGTTCAAGCGGCATCCGGTGGGTCGCCACCAGATCAACATCTGTCACGGGATCTCGTGTCACCTCCTCGGCGCAGACGACCTGATCCATCACGCTGAGGCATCGCTGGGAATCAAGCCCGGTGCCATAAGCGAAGACGGCCTGTTCTCGATCGAACCGGTCGAATGCATCGCCGCGTGCACCGAGGCTCCGTGCCTGCAGGTGAACTACCGCTACGTCAACCAGGTCACCAATGAGGGCTTCGACGATCTCGTCGAAGGTCTCCGCAACGGTTCGATGAGCGTGCCGCCGCACGGAACCCTGGGGCTCACCCGCCAGCAGATACCCGCTGACCGGGCAGCCGGAAACGCCTGGGTCGAAACCGCCGTGGCCCCCGACTGGTTCCCAGTCGAGGAGAAGACGAAGGATGGCGCCTCATGAGCAGCACTTCAGGAGATCAGGCAACTGAAGAGAAGGCACCGCCGGTTCCCACCGGCAACTTCGAGAAGATCGTCACCCGCCGCTTCGACGTCATGGACGCGCACACCCTCGACGGCTACCTCAACACCGGTGGCTACGAAGGTTTGAAGAAGGCGCTCTCCATGACGCCCACCGAGGTGCACGATGAGGTCAGAACGGCAAGTCTGCTTGGGCGCGGCGGCGCAGGTTTCCCTGCCGGTGTGAAGTGGGGCTTCTGCCCACCCGGCGTGTGGCCGCGCTACCTCGTGGTGAACGGTGACGAGTCGGAGCCCGGTACGTACAAGGACCGCCAACTTCTCGAACGCGATCCGCACCAGCTCATCGAAGGCTGCCTCATCGCCTGCTACGCCGTTGGTCTGTCTCAGGCGTTCCTCTACGTGCGCGGCGAAATGGCACATGCGCAGGAACGCATTGCCACAGCACTCAACGAGGCATACGCAGCTGGTTACGTCGGCAAGAACATTCTGGGTCGCGAAGACTTCTCGGTCGACATCGTCCTGCACTGGGGTGCGGGCGCCTACATCGTGGGCGAAGAGACTGCGCTGATCGAGAGCCTTGAAGGCAACCGTGGCATGCCCCGACTCAAGCCGCCGTTCTTCCCTGCTGCAGTTGGCGTTTACGGCAAGCCCACTATTGTCAACAACGTCGAGACGCTGGCCAACCTGCCGTGGATTCTTGAGCGCGGTGGCCAGGCCTTTGCAGACATGGGCGACGAAGCCTCCAAGGGCAGTCGCGTGTTCGCTGTGTCGGGTCACGTCAGGAACCCGGGCGTGTTTGAGGTGGAGTTCGGAACCACCACCTTTCGAGACCTGATCTACGGCGAGGACTACGCCGGCGGTATCCGCGACGGCAACGAACTGAAGGCGTACATCCCGGGCGGCGCATCAGCACCGTGGTTCTTCGAAGAGCATCTCGACATTCCTCTTGAGAAGCGCACCGTTGACATGGCCGGTTCCATGCTCGGCTCCGGTGCCATCGTCGTCATGGATGACACCACCGACATGGTCAAGGCGTGCCACAACGTGGTGCGGTTCTTCGCCCGCGAATCGTGTGGCAAGTGCACGCCGTGTCGCGAAGGCACAACGTGGCTCGAACGCATCCTGGCTCGCATCATCGCCGGTCACGGTCGCCCTGCTGACCTGGGCCTGCTCCTGGACGTCTGTGACAGCATCAGTCCGGGTATTGCCTGGCCGCCAAAACAAACCACCATCTGCCCGCTGGGCCCGTCCGCGGTGTCGCCAATCAGTTCCGCAATGGTCCGGTTCCGTTCCGAGTTTGAGGCCTACATTGAGATCGGTGACGGCGATCGCCGTCGTATTCCTGTGAGCGCCGAATCATGAGTGCAGAAGAAACGGTCGAAGAAATCGAGGCAGCGACCGAGGCCGAGCAGGCCCCGCCTGAGCCCCCGGCGCCGCTGTTCGAAAATCCGGTCACCATTGCGCTCAACGGCGTGGACACTGTTGTGGATGGCGACAAGATGCTGATCGACGCTGTCGAAGATGCCGGGGAGTACATCCCGCGCTTTTGCTACCACCCGCGCATGACGCCGGTGGGTATGTGCCGTATGTGCATCGTCGAGTGCGACACCGGTCGCGGCCCGGCGCTGACACCGACCTGCATGATCAAGGCAGCGCCGGAGATGAAGGTCGAGACGGAATCCGAGCTCACGAAAGACGCACAGGATGGCGTGCTCGAGCTGCTCCTCATAAACCACCCTCTTGACTGCCCTGTTTGCGACAAGGGCGGCGAATGCCCCCTGCAGGACCAGACCATGGCCTACGGCCCGGGCGAGAGCCGGTTCGTGGAAGAGAAGCGTCACTTCGAAAAGCCAATCGCCATCAGCGAGACCGTCTACCTCGACCGGGAACGCTGCATCCTGTGTGACCGTTGCACCCGGTTCGCCGATGAGGTCGCCGGTGATCCACTCATCCACTTCATGGACCGCGGCAACCAAACCCAGGTCAACACCTTCCCCGACGATCCCTTCAGCTCCTACTTCTCCGGCAACACCGTGCAGATCTGCCCGGTTGGGGCATTGACGGCCAAGCCGTACCGCTTCAAGGCGCGTCCGTGGGACCTGAACGAGGTTGAGTCCACCTACCCGAACGCAATGGGGGACCGGATCACCATCCAAGCCTCCCGCAACGAGATTCTTCGCTTTCAGGGCGTTGACTCTGACCCGGTCAACTGGGGTTGGCTCGCCGACCGCGACCGCTTCTCGTTTGAGGCGTCTCTGGCCGAGACCCGCATCACCCAGCCGCTTGTTCGTGGCGACGCGCTTGGTAACCCGAAGGTTGACGGCGCCGATCTTGTTGCGGCCCCCTGGCCATATGCAGCAGGCATCGCCGCCGACGCCATCCGCAACACCCTGAAGACTCGCGGCCCCGGCGCCATCGGCATCATCGGCGGCGCCCGCCTCACCAACGAATCGCAATACGCGTGGACGAAGCTTGCGAAGGGCATCATCAAGACCGACAACGTCGACGCCCAGCTTGCCGATGGTCTCAAGCCGGAGGTGCTGTTCGCCCTGCGTCGCGCAACGATCGATCAGGCGTGCGCGCCTGGAGGCACCGTCATTCTCATGGCGGGCGACCCCAAAGAAGAGATGGGCACCCTGTTTCTTCGTCTGCGTCACGCAGCAATCAAGGACAAGGTCTCCATTGTCGAGTTGACGCCGACGGCCACCGGGCTGTCGCACCTTGCCTCGCACTCTGTTCGGGTGCGCCCGGGCGACCTCGGTGCCGTGGCTCATGCTGTGGTCACCGGTGAGTCCGATCAGGCCACACCCATCTCGGCCGACGACCTCGCGGTCGTGCGTGAGGCCATGCTCAACGGTCCGGTGACAGTCATTGCCGGCCGCACTTCGCTGGCCGAATCCGACGCCCACACCATGGCCGCACTTGGCTTGTTCGCAACGCTTGAGAACGTGTCGTTCCTTCCCGTTTTGCGCCGAGGCAACATCGCCGGCGCGCTCGATATGGGCATGTCGCCGGGACTGTTGCCCGGACGCGTCGACATGGACCGCGCCGGCACGTGGTTTGCCCGGCACTGGGGTGCAAGCCCGGCCAGCATTGGTCTTGACACAACCGGCATGCTGACTGCCGCCGCCGAAGGCCAGCTTGATGTCCTCATCCTGCTTGGCTCTGATCCGCTGCGCGACTTCCCCGACCGACGCCTCGCCGAGCGGGGCCTGCGCGGTGCATCCGTGGTTATTGCCGTCGATGGATTCGCCAACCCGAGTGTCGCCGAGTACGCCGACGTGGTACTTCCGTCCGCCGGCATCGGCGAGGTCGAGGGCACCCACACCAACATCGAGGGTCGTATCACGGCCATCAATCAGAAGGTCACCCCGCCCGGAACGTGTCGAGCTGACTGGATGATCGCGGCCGAGCTGGCATGGAAACTCAATGCCGATCTCGGGTTTGAATCACTCGAAGGCATTGTGGCTGAGATAAGCGAAGTCTCCAGTGCCCACGCCGGTATGACGCTTGACGCCATCCAATCAGCTGGCGATGGTTTGATCGTGCCGCTCTCAGATGACACCGGCCTGCGCCCGGAGATGATCTCCAGCTTCTCGGCCTTTGGTGCAGCAATTCCGCCCCGCAACGATGCGTACTCCTTCCGGCTGATCGCTGATCGCACCATGTTCGACAATGGCACGATCGTCGCCAACAGCGCCGCAATCGCTCCGCTGGGGGGCGCCGCAGAAATCCGGATGGCCCCAAGTGACCTGGCTCGACTCGGCATCAACTCCCGCACCCAGGTGCAGGTTGTGGGCGAGTCCACCACCATCAATGGCCTTGCCGTCGCCGATAGTGCAGTTCCGCCCACTGTGGTTGCCATCGCCGTGAACCATGACGCCACCAACCCGTGCGAGTTGATTGACATCAACCAGCCGGTCACCGATGTCAGGATCGTGGTTTCATGAGCGTCTTCGCGGTGGACCCGCTCTACGTTGGCGGCGTTGGACTCGAAGAGATTATTATCATGAGCCTCAAAGTAGGCGTGGCGTTCGGACTGCTCATCGGCAGCGTCGTGATGATGATCTGGTTCGAGCGCAAGCTCGTGTCCGACTTCCAGAACCGCATCGGCCCCAACGTTGCCGGGCCCTTCGGTCTTTTGCAGACGCTCGCTGATGGCATCAAGCTGATCTTCAAAGAAGACCTCATCCCGGCCCGGGCCGACCGAATCGTCTTCAAGCTCGCACCGTTCCTTGCCATCGTGCCGGCCTTCGTGATTTTCACCATCGTTCCCATCGGCGGCAACTTCGACAAGCCCGGCGACGCCTCTGGCACGGTCGAATGGTTCGGCAACACCACCTATCTCCAGGTCGCAGATCCGCCGGTTGGCATTCTGTTCATGCTCGCCATGTCTTCCATGGCTGTTTACGGCGTCATGCTCGCCGGTTGGGCATCAGGCTCGAAGTATCCGCTGCTCGGCTCGGTGCGCGCCACGGCGCAGATGGTCTCCTATGAAGCGGCTCTGGGCCTTGCGCTCATTCCGGTGCTGCTCAAGTCCGGCAGCCTCTCCACCCACGACATCGTTGCGCAGCAGGCAGACGGCTGGAACTGGAATGTCTGGGTCACCGGTTTCGTGCCGTTCGTGATCTTCCTCATCGCCATCACGGCTGAGCTGAACCGACCTCCGTTCGACCTTGTTGAAGCTGAGCAGGAAATTGTCGGTGGTTTCCACACCGAATACTCGGCGTTCCGTTTCGCCACATTCTTCCTTGCCGAGTTCATGAACGTGATCACCATGTCCGCCATCATGGTCACCCTCTTCTTCGGTGGCCCGGACGGTCCGGTCTGGTTCCTGCCCAGCCTTGCCTGGGCCTGGGGAATCCTCTGGTTCTCCCTCAAAGTTCTGTGCTTCCTGTTCATGTTCGTCTGGTTTCGTGCCACGCTTCCCCGCCTGCGCTACGACCAACTCATGGACCTCGGCTGGAAGCTGCTCATCCCGTTGGCTCTCGTGTGGCTCCTCGCCATCGCGACCTTCGACATCGGTCGCGACAACGGCTGGAACATTGGCATCACGCTTCTCGGCGTGCTCGGCGTCTTCATCGTCGCCGGCGGCCTGCTCTACCGGGCTGTGCTGAGTGGACGCGAGCGACGACTCGCCGGAGAGGTGATCGACTGATGGGAATCCTCGAAGGTCTTGAAGGCTTTGCTGTCACATTCAAGAAGCTCGGCGAAGAGCGGGTAACCACTGAGTACCCGAAGGAGAAGCGTCCAAAGCCAGATCGCATGCACGGACGCCATGTCCTGAATCGTTACGAAGACGGCATGGAAAAATGCATCGGCTGCGAGCTTTGTGCCGGGGTGTGTCCCGCCAACTGCATCTATGTACGTGGCGCCGACAATCCCATCGACAATCCGGTTTCGCCGGGGGAACGCTACGGCTACATCTACGAGATCAACTACCTGCGTTGTATTCACTGTGACCTGTGTGTTGAGGCCTGCCCAACACAGGCAATCACCGAGTCAAAGATGTTCGAGTTTTCCTTCACGAACCGCGACGACGCCATCTACACGAAGGCCGAACTGGTTGTCGATGATCAGGGCATGCCGCAGCATCTTCCGTGGGAGGACTGGCGTCCGGGTGAGGACGAGATGACCTCAGGGTGGATGCGCGCCACGTCACCGGCCGGAAGCGCTGAATACGTGGGTGATGTGGCCTGGTCCGGCGAGCTTGGGTACGGGGTACGCGCCCCCGAAGCGGGTCAGAAGGCCGACATCGAACCGGTCGGTCCGGTCGGGCCGCAAGGATCAGCTCACGCCGGCCCTGCAACCGATGATCACGGGGCTGGTCACCACTGATGATTGAGCTCATTGTCTTTGTCATCGCCGGCGGTTTCGCCGTCATCGGCGCTCTTGGCGTCGTGCTTGCAAAAAACCCCGTCCACGCCGCACTCATGCTCGTGATGACCCTGTTTTCGGTGGCGGTCCTCTTTCTCGCTCAGGATGCGCAGTTTCTCGCCGCCGTTCAGATCGTGGTGTACGCCGGCGCAATCGTCGTGTTGTTCCTCTTCGTGATCATGTTGCTCGGTGTGGACCAGTCAGAGGACCTCAGCGTCGAACCTCTTGTGGGTCAACGAGCCATTGCTGGCGTCGTCGGGCTCGCAATCGCGGCGCTGGCCGTCGTCTCGGTCTGGGGCGGCGCGACTGGCACACCAACGGAGACCGGCCCGCTTGTTGACTCCATAACCGGCACCACCACGTCGGCCGTCGAAGCGCTTCCCGACGACCAGACCAGCGGCCAGGAAATCAACGCGAACATCAACCAGCTCGGCGAATCGATCTTCACCGACTACGTGTTCGCCTTCGAGATCACTGCACTTCTTCTCACCGTGGCCGTTGTCGGCGCCGTGGTTCTTGCTCGCAGCCGACGTGGCGAACTCGCCGACATGCCCGAAACAGCACTCGACGACCTCATGACCGTCGCCCCGGTTGCGCCCATCCCTGCATCGGGCAACGACGCCGACCATGCTGGCGAAGCTTCAACGCTGACGACAGAGACTGAGGAGGTCAGCTGATGGAAATCACGTCAACCTGGTACCTCGTGCTCGCGGCGGTCATCTTTGCCATTGGCGCTGTCGGCCTTCTGGTCCGCCGCAACCCGCTTGTGATGTTCATGTGTGTGGAACTCATGCTCAACTCGGTCAACCTCACCTTTGTGACGTTCGGGCGCGAACTGGACGACATCGGTGGCCAGGCATCCGTGTTCTTCGTGCTTGTTGTGGCCGCTGCAGAAGTGGTGATCGGTCTGGCAATTGTGGTCGCATTGACGCGTCGTATGCCAACCGTCAACGCCGACGATATTTCGGCGTTGCGGGGCTGATCGACCATGGAACAACTCGCTGAATTTGTTTGGCTCGTCCCGCTCTTCCCCCTGCTGGGATTCCTCACCCTCATCGTCGTCGGCCGTCGCATCGGCGAGCCGGGCGCCGGCTGGATTGCCACCCTCGCCATGGGTGGTTCCTTCGCCGCATCGGTGATGACCTTTGTTGGTCTCCTCGCGCGCGACCACGAAGATCGCATTGTTGAGGTCCGGCTCTTCGACTGGGTGGCCGCCGGCGACCTGCACGTGAACATGGGTTTCATCGCCGACCCCCTGTCGGTCACCATGATTCTGTTCATCACCGGCGTGGCCACGCTGATCCACCTCTACTCCATTGGCTACATGCACGGCGATGAGAACTTCTCGAAGTTTTTCATCTACCTCAACATGTTCGCGTTCTCGATGCTGTTGCTGGTGCTCGGTGACAATCTGCTCCTCACCTTCCTCGGGTGGGAAGGTGTGGGCGCCTGCTCGTACTTCCTCATCTCGTTCTGGTTCAAGGAAGAGGCGAACTCCTCAGCAGGCAAGAAGGCGTTCGTCACCAACCGTGTTGGTGATTTCGGCTTCATGCTTGCCACGTTCCTTGCGTTCTTCACCTTCGGCTCCATCAACTACGGCGAGATGTTCTCGGGCGCCGGATCCATGGGCACGGGAACCGCCACGGCAATTGCCCTGCTGCTCTTCGTTGGTGCTGCCGGTAAGTCGGCCCAGTTTCCGCTGTACCTCTGGCTGCCGGATGCCATGGCCGGTCCCACGCCGGTCTCGGCGCTCATCCACGCCGCCACCATGGTCACCTCCGGTATCTACCTGCTGACGCGCATGAACCCAATCATTGCCGAAGCTCACACCTGGGTGCCCGACATCATTGCCTGGGTTGGCCTCTTCACCGCTCTGTTCGCGGCATCCATCGCCGTGGCGCAGAACGACATCAAGAAGGTGCTCGCCTACTCCACGGTCAGTCAGCTCGGCTTCATGTTCGTGGCCGTTGGTTCCGGTCTGTACGTGGCGGCCATCTTCCACATGATCACGCACGCCTTCTTCAAGGCTCTTCTTTTTCTGGGTTCCGGCTCGGTCATTCACGGCATGGACAACGACCAGGACATGCGCAACTACGGCGGACTCCGCAAGCTCATGCCCATCACCAGCATGACCTTCATCATCGGTTGGTTGGCCATCTCGGGCGTTCCCCCATTCTCTGGTTTCTGGTCCAAGGACGAAGTGCTCCTCGGTGCCTGGCACACGAACAGGATCATGTGGTTCCTGCTGTTGATCGCCGCGATCATGACGGCCTTCTACATGACCCGACTGGTCATCATGACGTTCTTCGGCGAACGCCGGTGGACCAGCGAAGATCACGGCAGTGACACTCACGGCGGCGGCGCCGTGCATGCCGACACCACAAGCGCCGTCGCAGATCTTCCCGAGCCCATCGCTGTTGCGGGTGCTGCCGGCGCTGATGAACTTGTTGCGGCTGCTGACGGTGACACGCTCACGGAAGAACAGGTCATCGGTGATGCTCTGGAAGCTCCGGTTCAGCTGCCGCATCGTCACCCGCACGAGTCGCCCTGGCAGATGACGCTCCCGCTGATCGCGCTCGCCGGCGCAGCCGCGGTTGCCGGTTTCATGAACCTTCCGTTCGCCAGCGAGACCAAATTCCTCGAGCACTGGCTGGAACCCATTCTGTTTGGCAACGAGAACCATCTCGATGGTGTGACCGGTCCCACCAAGTGGGTGCTTGCCATTATTGCCATCATCGGTGGTCTGATTGGACTGGCGTCGGCTGCCGCGGTGTACCTGCGCAGTCGCATCAATCCGGCCAGCATCGAGAAGCCAATCCTGGGTAAGGCCTGGGGCTACGACACTGCAGTCACCGCGTTCATGGGTGGGCCCGGCCGCAAGCTCTTTGACGGTATCACCGCCTTTGATCGCACGGTTGTTGACGGCGCCGTCAACGGTGTTGCCAGCCTGGTGCGCGGCCTGGCCATGCGAGTGCGCGGCCTGCAATCCGGCTTTGTCCGTTCGTATGCGCTCAGCATCGGTGGCGGGGCAGTCGCTCTGCTCATCTATTTCTTGACAAGGGCGCTGTGATGTCTGTTCTGGCAACCCTGGGACTGTCGGGGACCATGTTCGCAACTGAATCCTCCGAGGTCATCGCCTTCCCGGCGCTGTTACCTGCGCTCGTGCTCATTCCTGCGCTCGGCGCCGTGGTGCTTGCGCTCGTTCCGGGCCGCCGTGACGAGATCATGAAGCCGCTTGCCCTCGTGTTCTCTGTTGCAGCAGCAGCTGCGTCCATCTTCATGCTGATCAAATTCAACGCCGCGGCTCCCAGCGTTGTTGAAGGCTTCGACCCGAACTTCCTGGCAAAGCAGGATTGGATCTCGCAGTGGGGTATCAGCTGGCACTCGGGCGTCGACGGCATCTCACTGTGGCTGGTCATCCTCACCACGCTGCTCTTTCCGCTCGCCATCATGGCGGTCAACCCGGGCCACGACGACAAGGCCTACTACGCCTGGATTCTGGTGCTCGAAGCTGGCTGCATCGGCGTGTTCATCTCGCTTGACCTCTTCATGTTCTTCATCTTCTTCGAAGTGGTGCTGGTCCCGATGTACTTCCTGATCGCCAAATGGGGCCATGGCAACCGCGAGTACGCGGCCATGAAGTTCTTCCTGTACACCATGTTCGGTTCCGCGTTGATGCTGGTTGGTCTCATCAGCGCTGCCTTCCTGCACCGCAACGCAACCGGCGGCGAGCTCACCTTCGATCTGCTCCAGATTGCCGAGAGCCAGTCAATCGGTACCACCGCTGCCCGCTGGATCTTTCTTTCCTTCGCCCTCGCGTTCGCCGTGAAGGTGCCAATTTTCCCGCTGCACACCTGGTTGCCGGATGCGCACACCGAAGCACCAACCGCGGGCTCGGTCATCCTTGCCGGTGTCATGTTGAAGCTTGGCACGTACGGCTTCATCCGGTTCGGGCTGTACCTCTTCCCCGAAGCGGCTCGCTTCTTCGCTCCGTTCTTCCTGACGCTCGGTGTCATTGGCATCATCTACGGCGCGGTGGCGGCAACGATGCAGAAGGATCTGAAGCGACTGGTTGCCTATTCCTCTGTTGCTCACCTTGGCTTCATCGTCCTCGGCATCTTCTCGATGAACACGCTCGGCATCGAGGGTGGCATCCTGCAGATGGTCAACCACGGTGTTTCCACCGGTGCGCTGTTCCTGCTTGTCGGCTGGATCTACGAACGCCGCCACACCCGCATGATCGCCGAACTCGGCGGCCTTCAGAAGGCTGCGCCGATGATGGCCGGTGTCTTCACGCTCGTGATGCTCTCATCCATCGGCCTCCCGGGCCTCAACGGTTTCGTTGGCGAGTTCCTGGCTCTTCAGGGTGCGTTCTCCGCCTACCGGTGGTGGGCTGTAGTTGCTGCTGTTGGCGTCATATTCGCAGCGCTCTATCTGCTATGGGCCTACCAGCGGGTCTTCCACGGCGAAGCTGACGGAGACAACGCAACCATGCGTGACCTCAGCATCTCCGAGGGTCTGATCATGGTCCCGTTCATCATCGCCATCGTGTTCATGGGTATCTACCCGAAGCCGGTCATTGAGCGCATGGAACCCGCCGTGGACGCACTCGTTGCCCACATCGAACTTCACGACGATGCGCCCGATCGAATTGTTACCGAGAACCTCGGTGGCACCGGATTCGATGGCGATATTCCTTTCGCTGGCGGCCACGGTGACCACCACGGTGATGACCACAGCGGTGACGATCACAGCGGTGACGATCACAGCGGTGATGAGGACCACGGCGACGACGATCACAGCGAGGGTGGCGAATGATGGCGTTTGCGCAGATGAGCGTCTTCGCTCAGGACCTTGTGCTTCCCACGGTGCGCTGGGATGGACTCGCGCCGTTGCTGATCATGACCGGGGGAGCGGTGCTTCTCCTTATGGCGCAGTCGCTTGTCGGCCGTTTCCTCCCGAGTTGGGCATACGTCGTCATGACGGCTCTCACCGGCGTGGCTGCCTTCGTGGCCTCGGCCATTGTCTGGGCTGACGTTGACGATCACGGCGAATACGCGACGCTCGCCAGTGCCTTTGGCGTTGACGGTTTCTCGATGTTCCTCTCCGCAGTCATTGCGGCAACTGTTGTCATGGCCGCGCTGCTGGCCCACGGCTATCTGGAGCGCGAAGGCCTGTCCGAAGTTGAGTTCTATGCCCTGCTGATCCTGTCTGGCGCTGGCGGCATGATCATGGCCGGCGCCAACGACCTGATTGTCATGTTTGTGGCTCTCGAGATCCTTTCGCTTGCGGTGTACGTGCTCGCTGCAATGCACCTCGGGCGTTTCCAGTCTCAGGAAGCGGGCGTGAAGTACTTCATGCTCGGCGCGTTCGCATCTGCGTTCCTGCTTTACGGCATAGCGCTCATCTACGGCGCAACCGGCTCCACGAACCTGGTCACCATTGCCGACAATCTCTCGCTGTGGGCTGACGGCCCGGACAGCAACCGTCTGCTCTTCGGTGGCTTCGCACTCCTGCTGGTCGGTCTCGGATTCAAGATCGCTTCCGTGCCGTTCCACAGCTGGACCCCGGACGTGTACGAAGGAGCTCCCAGCCCCGTCGTCGCCTACATGGCTTCGGGTGTGAAGGTCGCAGGTTTCGCGGCACTCATGCGCATCTTCATGACCACCTTCGGCGAGTACGCCGAGTTCTGGACACCGGTCATTGCCGTGATGTCCGTCGCCACCATGATCGTGGGCGCCGTGTTCGCCGTGGCCCAGACCAGTGTGAAGCGCATGCTCGCCTACAGCTCCATCGGTCATGCCGGATACATCCTCATCGGTGTGCAGACCAACACCGACGAGGGCATGGCCGCATCGCTGTTCTACCTGGCTGCCTACAGCTTCGTGGTTGCCGGAACGTTCGCGGTTGTCACGATCGTCGGCCGTCAGGGTGACGATCGCCACGAACTCGACGACTATCGAGGGCTGGCCAATCGCCGCCCGGTCCTTGCTTTCGTGTTCACGGTTCTGCTCTTTGCGCAGGCTGGCGTGCCGTTGACCACCGGATTCATCGCCAAGGCATCGGTCATCATGTCAGCTATCAACGACGGCTCCTACTGGATCGGTATCGTCGCCATGATCTCGGCAGTGGTTGCTGCCTACCTGTACCTGCGCATCGTGCTCGCCATGTACGGCGACGGCGGCGAAGACATCACCATCGGCAGAATCCCCTTCGGCGCCCAGCTCACGCTCGCCCTCTCTCTTGCGTTCACTGTGGCGTTCGGCATCTTCCCCGGTCCCATCACCGACCTCGCCTTCGAAGCCGTCCCCAAACTCCTCACCGGCTACTGATTCCAGCGGCCTCCGGCAACAGTGCCATGCTGTGGCCTCCGGCAACAGTGCCCACAGGTCACGGGGTGCACGGTGTCAGACACACCGTTACACGTTGCCTGTCGCGACGGTCAGCCTTATTGAAGCCTGGTGGGTCGTTTGGGATGGAAAGTCCTTTGGGCCCTCAGGGGACTACCCCAACGCCAGACCAATCGCGGCGGAATGCCTATTCGGTCACCAACTGCAAGGCCGATACATCATTGACGCTGCGAACTGATTCCTGGTTCCGCAGCTCTCACGGCCGTTGCCTCGCATGCTGCGGTCGTCGAAATTGGGTGTGCGCGGCTGGTATCGGGGCGGGGGCGCTCTGGTACCAGCCGACCCCGCCGTTCGATCAGCGGGTAGGGCCCGGGGAATCCATGTCGCGCTGGCGTCCGCAGCGGGCGAAGGCCGCTGAATGAAGTTGGAGCGAAGCGGGTAGGGCCCGGGGAATCCATGTCGCGCTGGCGTCCGCAGCGGGCGAAGGCCGCTGAACAATAGAGTGGGGGAGTGCGAGTTGTCGTCACCGGTGGAGCCGGGTTTGTTGGATCTCATCTGTGTGACGCGTACATCGCCCGTGGTGACCAGGTCGTCTGTGTGGACAATCTCAGTTCCGGGAACCTCGCCAACGTTTATCCTCTTCGGGGAAATCCGGGCTTTTCGTTTCTGGAAGCCGACGTGAGGCACGAACCAGTCGTTGAAGGCGACGTTGATGCTGTCCTTCACTTCGCGAGTCCGGCGTCGCCGAAGTACTACCTCGCCCACCCGCTCCTGACAATGGAGACCGGCAGTCTCGGGACGAAGTGGTGTGTTGAGCTGGCACGCCGGCACGGCGCCCGCTTCCTCGTCGCCTCCACAAGCGAGGTCTACGGCGATCCAGTTGTACACCCTCAGGTCGAGAGCTATTGGGGAAACGTGAACCCCATTGGCGAACGAAGTGTCTATGACGAGGCAAAGCGGTACGCCGAAGCAATGACGGCGATGTACCGGCGCCACTTTGACGTCAACACGGCCATCATCCGGATCTTCAACACGTATGGCCCCCGTATGCATGCAGACGATGGGCGAGTGGTGTCGACCTTCATCCGCCAGGCCATCGCCGGCGAACCACTCACCGTCTTTGGGGCCGGCGACCAGACTCGCAGTTTCTGTCACGTGACCGATCTCGTCGCAGGGATCATTGCGATGGTGGACAGCGATGCTGCTGGTCCAATCAACCTCGGCAACCCCAACGAGTTCAGCATTTTGCAGCTGGCCGAGGAGGTGCTGCGTCAAACCGACGCGGCGTCTGTCCTTGAACATCGACCGCTGCCGTCCGATGACCCCACCCGGCGCAGGCCCGACATCAGCCGCGCCACCAAACTCCTCGGCTGGTCACCATCGATCCAATTGGCTGAAGGCGTGGCCGATACCATCGCCTGGTTCAGGACAACCTGCCCATGACCAACCGCCACGACCAGCATCTCCGGATCCTCCGGATCCTCGACTCCCTGTGAGCGACATTGCTGTAATCGGAGCGGGGTATGTCGGTCTCACGACGGGCGTATGCCTGGCCGAACTTGGCCATCAGGTCCGGATCTATGACACCGACGAGACGCGGGTCGACTCGTTGCAGCGCGGCAGAATCCCGTTCTTCGAGCCGGATCTTGAGCCGATGTTTCTCCGTCACTTCGACGCCGGCTCGGTGCACGTCACCAATGAGCCCGCCGAGGCGGTGACACCGTCCGCGTTCGTATTTCTCTGCGTTCCCACGCCCGGCAGGCCGGACGGTTCGGCTGATACGCGGTACCTGAGCGCCGCGTCGACCATGCTTGGGCCGCTCCTCGCCTCAGGTGCCATTGTTGTCAACAAGTCCACCGTCCCGGTGGGTTCCACCGAGATTGTGCAGGCGCACCTTGATCGTGACGACACGCACGTTGTCTCGAACCCGGAGTTCTTGCGAGAAGGGAGCGCAATCGCGGACTTCCTTCAGCCGGACAGGATTGTCATTGGATCAGATGACGTGGACATTGCACGCCGGGTGGCTGACCTGTACGGGTCGCTCAGGGCGAAGACTGTGTTGACCGATCCGGCTTCGGCCGAGTTGATCAAGTATGCGAGCAATGCCTATTTGGCCACGCGCCTCTCTTTCGTGAATGCGGTGGCGGAGGCTTGCGAAGTACTGGGGGGCGATATCGATCGGGTTGTGCAGGGCATCGGCCTTGACACCCGGATTGGCCCGCACTTCCTGCAGCCGGGTCCGGGTTGGGGCGGCTCGTGCTTCCCGAAGGACACCCTTGCTCTCGCTGCCATGGCCGAGGCGAACGGCTTTGCATTCGGGTTCCTCCGAGCGGTCATGGAGTCGAACCGGGAGCATTTCGATCGCGTCGCACTAAAGGCGCTGGCCATGCTTGAGGACCCCCCTTCGTCGATCGTTGCGGTTTGGGGTTTGGCCTTCAAGGCGGGAACGGACGACACCCGGAACTCGCCGGCGATCGAGGTGATCAGTCGCCTCGTCGCGGAGGGGGTGCAGGTTGTGGCCTTCGACCCGGAGGCACGCGTAGAGGTGCCCGGGATGCGTCAGGCGGATACGGCGATCGCTGCTGCCACGGGCGCCGACATGCTGGTTGTCCTGACGGAATGGCCAGCCTTTGCGGAGATTGATCCGGTCGTCGTCGCAGATGTACTTGCGGCTCCCCTCGTGCTCGACACCCGAGGCGTTCTCGCTCGCGATCACTGGACCGCCGCCGGCTTTGTGCTTCGATCGCTGGGTCGGGCCTTCGACGCACGAACCGTCGACGATGCGGACGAGACTGCATGAGTCTGCGAGATCGGCTGCAGGCCATGATTGAGGCAACTGGTCCCGTCGGTTTCGACGTGGTGGTGGAGGTGGCGTTGTATGACGCTGCGGGCGGCTTCTATGAAGCGGGCGGGCGAGCCGGACGACGAGGCGGCGACTTCATCACGAGTCCGGAGGTGGGTCCACTGTTCGGCGCCGTCATTGCCCGGGCCCTGGATGCGTGGTGGCGCACGGCCGGTTCGCCCCGGCAGTTCCGTGTGGCCGAGGCCGCGTCTGGTCGCGGAACTCTGGCTCGGACCATCAAGGTGGCAGAGCCAGCGTGTATGGAGGCCCTCGACTATGTGATGGTCGAAACTTCGGCGGCGCAGCGGCGACTGAGTGAGGGCATCGGCCCGCAGTTTCGAACCGCTGCCGAGCTACCCGGTGAGGCCGACGTCGTCCTCGCCAACGAGTTGCTCGACAACCTGGCGTTCCGCATCGCTCGGAGCGATGGGACAGGGGAGTGGTCTGAAGTTCTTCTCGCAGGAGTGGACGACGAGACGCTGCGCCCAGCATCGTTTCGTGAGATCACTGGGCCATGGGTGGCTCCGCTGCCCGATGAGATTGCTGCAATTCTGGCTGGACTTGACGTTGCGGTCGGCACCGATGTGCCTCTGGTGGTTGGCGCCCGAGACTGGATAGCGCAGGCCACCGCCAGTGCTGATCGGGTCGTTTGCTTTGACTATGGAGCCTCAACTGCCGAACTCGCAGCGCGAGATGACAGAGGGTGGCTGCGTTGCTATCGCGACAATGTGCGTGCGGAGCTTGATCTGACTGCTCTCGGCACGCAGGACATCACAACCGATGTTCCGCTCGATCAGCTTCCTCAACCCTCTCGCATCTCGTCCCAGAGCAACTGGTTGCAGGCGCACGGAATTGACGACCTGGTGGCGCAGGGCCAACAAATCTGGGCAAAAAGGGCCGGTGTTGGCGACCTTGGTGCCATCCGGGCGCGCAGTCGCAAGGTTGAGGCGGAGGCGCTCCTGGACCCGACTGGTCTCGGCGGCTTCGCCGTTCTCGAGTGGGAATCTGGGAACACCCACGAAAATTCCTTGATCTGAGGGCCTCAAACTTTGGTCACCGGTGGTCATGAGGGTTAGGCTGGGCCACCGTGTCGGAGTTCCTGCGCAGCTATCTAACCGTTGGCATTTTTGGCGTCCTGGCGGTCGCCCTTGTGTCAGTCATTCTGGGCCTTGGTGCCCTGCTTCGGCCTACCCGGCCGCAGCCACAGAAGTACATCAACTATGAGTCGGGTGTGGACCCGGTTGGAACCGGTTGGGTCCAGTCGAACATTCGCTACTACGTGTTCGCTCTGCTCTTCGTCATGTTCGATGTCGAAGCCGTCTTCATCTTCCCGTGGGCAACCCGCCTCGAGGAGTACGGACTGTTCGGTCTGATTGAAATGATGATCTTCATTTTCATTCTGACCCTCGGTCTTGTCTACGCCTGGCGCAAGGACGTACTCCGATGGATCTAGTTCTGAATTTCCCCGGGAACGGCTTCGTGCCCAACGGCCAGAAGCGAAGTGACGCAGGTAACGGCTCCGTGCCCAACGGCCAGAAGCGAAGCGACGCAGGTGACGGTTCCGTGCCCAACGGCCAGGAGCGAAGCGACGCAGGTAACGGACGGAGTGACGGATGGGCTTGGTAGAGAGTGGCAAGATGCCCGCTCCGATCACGAAGCTGCTGAATATCAGTCGCAAGTATTCGCTGTGGGTTTACCAGTGGGGTCTTGCGTGCTGCGCAATCGAAATGGGTGCTGCGTTCGCATCCCCTCGCTACGACGTTATGCGTCTTGGTGTGATTCCGTTTCCAGCCAGTCCGCGTCAGGCGGACATGGTGGTCATTTCCGGCACCGTGACCGACAAGATGGCGCCTGCGATTCTGCGCCTGTACGAACAGATGCCCGACCCGAAGTACGTGATCAGCATGGGTTCGTGTGCCAACTGTGGCGGCCCGTACTGGGATTCGTATTCGGTAACCAAGGGCGTCGACCAGATCATCCCCGTGGACGTGTATGTTCCGGGTTGCCCACCCCGTCCCGAAGCACTCCTTGAAGGCATTGTCCTTCTGCAGGAGCAGATCTTGAACGAAGATCCCGCCGAGCGTTGGGCCGGCGAACCGATCATCGTCGAGTAGCGAGAATTCCGTGGCAGAAGAACCAACCGGCGACGTCGACACTGTAGAAAAGGACATTGTTGACGCCGTTGAAGAAGACAAACCTGAACCCGATCCAGCCCGCGAGGCTGTGGTTGAGGCGTTGGCGGATGCAATCGGTTCCGCGCTGGTCGGCACACACATCAAGCCCGGTCTCGACACCACCGTCCGGGTTGCCCGGGATGCATGGTCAGAGACGCTTGCGTATCTGAAGAACGTGCAGGGCTACAGATGGCTGGAGTTCCTTTCCGCCATCGACTGGCTGCCGTCGCCGTTCGGACGTGACATGGAAGCCGAGCAGGATTGGATTGTGCACGGGCGTGACGAGAAGGATCTGCCAGCGATGCAGACCGGCTTGGCGGGCGGGGATACTCGCTTCCAGGTCTTCGCTCGACTTATGAACATCGATACCCACATGGGCATCACCATCAAGGCTGATCTGCCCGACGATGACGTTTCGGTGGACAGCGTTGTTGCGGTCTTTGCCGGTGTTGAGTGGCACGAACGTGAAGCCTGGGAAATGTTCGGCATTCACTTCAACAACCATCCGGATCTGCGGGCGCTGTACCTGCCCACCGGGTTCGAAGGCAATCCGCTGCGCAAGGACTTCCCCCTGCTCGCTCGTCGAGTGAAGCCATGGCCGGGAATTGTGGACGTGGAACCAATGCCGGGCGGCGATGACGAAGAAGGGGACGCGACATGACAAATCTTGACTCCAGAGGCATGATCGAGGCGGAAGTCTCCAACCAGGCGCAGATGCGCTACATCAGCCAGCAGGCCGCAGACGCGCGTCTCAATGTTGAAATCGAAACTGAGGGCATGACCCTCAACATGGGGCCGCAGCACCCGGCCACCCACGGCACCCTCCGCCTTGTCGCCAAGCTTGACGGCGAACAGGTTGTCGAAGCGCACCCGATCATGGGATACATGCACCGTGGCTACGAAAAGCTCACGGAAGTTCGCACGTATCCGCAGGTCACCACTCTCATCAATCGCATAGATTGGCTGGGAAGCTTCGCCAACGAAGTCCCCTTCATTCTTGCTGCTGAGGAGCTCATGGAGGTTGAGGCACCTCCTCGTGCCAAGTGGATTCGCACCGTCCTGTTTGAACTGAGTCGCATTGCGAATATTGCGCTGTTCCTCGGCGATATGGGTGTGCAACTCGGTGCGGTGACGCCAGTCTTCCTGGCGTTCCGCGACCGCGAGTTCGTGTTGAACCAGATTGAGTCGGTCACCGGTGGACGGTTCCACCCGAACTTCGACCGCATTGGCGGCCTCAAGGACGACCTGCCCAAGGGCTGGATTGACGACACCAAGGCCGTCATGGTCAAGATGCGTGACTTCTGTGATGAACTCGAAGACCTGATCATGGGTAATGAGATCTTCCAGGCTCGGTGCCGCGGCATCGGTGTGATTCCGGTCGACAAGGCCCTCGAGTACGGCCTTTCCGGCGCCAACCTTCGCGCCAGTGGCGTCGATTGGGACATGCGTCGTGACAACAACATCGGCATGGCCTACGACGAGTGCGACTGGAAAGTTTGGACGCACCCCGACGGTGATTCGTTCGCTCGCTACTGGGTCCGTCTGCAGGAGACCCGCGAGGCCACCAGGATCGTTGATCAGCTTCTCGACTCCATGCCGGCCGGCCCGGTCATGGCAAAGGTTCCCCGCATCATCAAGGTTCCTGCGGGCGAGGCCTACGTCGCTACCGAGAATCCGCTGGGCGTCATGGGCTACTACGTGATCAGCCAGGGTGAACTCACCCCTATGCGGGTCAAGATCCGCACCGCTTCGTTCTCCAACATGTCCATCAGCCCGTGGCTGCTTGAAGGCGTGTTTGTGCCGGACGTCATCACGATCCTCGCCTCGCTCTACTTCATTCTCGGAGACATCGACCGATGACGCTCGCGTCTCTCTTTGCCGTCGCGCTTGACGACTACTGGGTCACCACGATTTTCCGTGTGGTAATCGGCCTCGTGGCTGTTTTGTTGCCGACCGGCACGCTCGTGTATCTCTTCCTGTTCAAGATGATGAGTTTCATGCAGAGCCGCCTCGGTCCCATGGAAGCCGGCCCGTTCGGCTCTCTGCAACTGCTCGCCGAGTTTGGAAAGTTTCTTCAGAAGGAAGACATCACTCCGGCCAAGGCTGACAAGTGGGTGTTCCGCCTCGCTCCGTTCGTGGTGTTGATCTCCACCTTCTTGCTGGTGCTTGTCCTGCCCGGTGGTCCCGACGCCTTCTTCGTGAACCTTGACGTCGGTATCTATTTCGCTCTCGCCGTGTCGTCCATCTCCGTCATCGGCATCCTGATGGCCGGTTGGGCGTCGGCATCCAAGTACGCACTGCTTGGCGGTATCCGTGCTGCAGGCCAGCTCATCGCCTACGAGCTTCCGCTCGTGCTCGCTGTTCTCGGTGTGGTCATCCAGGCTGAATCGCTCAACATGAATACGATCGTGGCCCGCCAGGCTGAGTGGGAAATCTTCGGCTTTGGCTTCTTCGGTATGCCGTTCATCATCACCCAGTTCGTCGGCTTCTTCATCTTCATGGTTGCCATTCAGGCCGAGCTCACGCAGCCGCCCTTCGATATGCCGGTCGCTGAATCCGAACTCGTGACCGGCTATCTCACCGAGTACTCCGGCATCCGCTTCCTGCTCTTCTTCATTGGCGAATTCGCCACGGCAGCGGTGTTCTCTGCCATCGGGGCTGTGCTGTTCCTCGGTGGTTGGTGGATCCCGGGCATCGACGCTTCATCCAACCTGTTCAATGTCATCGGCCCGCTGATTCTCGCCGGCAAGATGATCCTGCTCGCCTTCCTCATCTTCTGGTTCCGGGTGACCTATCCCCGCTTCCGTGAAGATCAGCTCCAGAAGCTGGCCTGGAAGTTCCTGATTCCTCTTGCGCTTGTGAACATCTTTGTCACCAGCGTGTTCAAGGTGGTGTTCTAGCCATGCCTCAACTTCCCGGCATGATCAAGGGTCTGGGCGTCACTGCCAGGATCTTCTTCCAAACCGTTTGGCCCGATGGTCTCCTCAAGCCGCCGTCTCCTGCCAAGGGTGCACACACCGTGCAGTACCCTCGCGAGAAGGAAGCTCCACCCACCCGTGCCCGCGGCGTGATTGCCCTGCATCATGACAACTGCACAGCCTGCATGTTGTGTGCTCGCGAGTGCCCGGACTGGTGTATCTACATCGAAGGTCACAAGGAGCTCGCTCCGCCTCGTCGCGCCGGTGGCAAGCCTCGCCAGAAGAACAAGCTCGATCGTTTCGACATCGACTTTGCGCTCTGCATGTTCTGCGGGATATGCGTTGAGGTCTGCCCATTCGAGGCGCTGTTCTGGAGCCCCGAGTACGAATTCTCCGAACCCCGTCTTGCTGAGCTGCTCCACGACAAGGAACGGCTCGCCGACTGGATGGAAACCGTCCCCGACTTCCTCGAGTACGAAGCCGGTGCGGAACAGAAGGTCAAGAAGGTGCCGTCCACTTCATGATCCTGTTTGCCCTTCAAACGCTGGACCTTGTGTCCACTCCCAGCGAAGCAAATATTGCGCGCAATGTCTTCTTTGGCATCATCGCCGCGGTGATGATTGTCGCCGCCCTGCGCATGGTGACCACGAAGAACATCGTGCACGCTGCGCTCTACCTCGTGATCGTGCTGGCCGGCGTGGCGGGCCAGTTCATCCTGCTCGGCGCGGAGTTTGCCGGAGCAACCCAGGTGCTTGTCTACATTGGCGCCGTCGTGGTGCTGTTCCTCTTCGGCATCATGCTCACCCGAGCCAAGCTTGGCAACGAGGAGCGCGTCGACCACGACAATCGCATCCCCGCCATTCTCACCGCCGTGCTGTTGTTCGCCGTCATGGGCTTCGCGGTTGTGGATTTTGGCGGAGACACCCTGTTTGAGCCAACCCGAAAAGCCTCGTCTGGGGAACTCGGGGCCGGCCAGATTGAACTGGCCGAGCAGAGCACGCTTCTCGTGTCCGATGCCATCTTCAGCCAGTACATCATCGCCTTCGAAGCAATCTCGGTGCTGCTGCTCGCCGCCCTCATTGGCGCCATCGTGATCGCAAGGCAGGAATAGTCCATGTATCTGACCCAGTTCCTGGTTCTCTCCGCGGCCCTGTTCTGCATCGGCGTGTACGGTGTGCTCGCTCGTCGCAACGCCGTGCTCGTGCTGATGAGCATCGAACTCATCCTCAACGCCGTGAACATCAACCTCGTTGCCATGGGTGCCTTCAATGGCACGGTGGCCGGTGAAGTGTTCGCCCTCTTTGTCATCGCAGTCGCCGCTGCTGAAGTCGGCATCGGCCTCGCCATCGTGTTGCTGATTTACCGCAACCGCAGAAGCATCGACCTCCACGAAGTCGATCTGTTGAAGGGCTGATACGTGACCTCTGCTCTCGCTTCTCTGTTCGCCGTTGAATCCGGCACCGCCATCTACCAGACCTCTGGCTGGTTCCTGGAAAACGTGTGGCTGGTTCCGTTCATCCCGGCGATGTCGTTCCTCATCATCTTGTTCTTCGGGAAGAAGCTGCCGAACGGTGGCGCACCAATCGGCATTGCCATGGTTGGTGTTGCCTTTGTGCTGTCGGTACTCACTGCTGGCCAGTGGATCTCTCAGGTCAATTACGCCGATAGTCACAAGTCCGAAGCCGCGCACTGCGAAAGCCTGGAGTACGACGCGTCCAAAGTCAGCCACGGTGATGACCACAGCGGTGATGATCACAGCGGTGATGATCACGGCGACGATGACCACGGCGACGATGACCACGGCGACGAGAGTGGCCTTGGTTTGTACGAGGGTGAGCAGGCGCTCGCTCCTGTGTTCGCGGTCGAAGCCGGTGACGGCGATGGCGGCGCCCCCTGCCCTGTCATCAAGAGCTACACCTGGTGGTCAAGCGGTGGCCATGACATCACTGTCGGCACCATGGTTGACGGCCTCACGGTCACCCTGCTTGTTGTTGTGACCCTGGTGTCGCTGCTCGTCAACATCTACTCCACCGACTACGTGGCCGGCGATCGCCGCTACACCCACTTCTTCGCCTTCCTGTCGCTGTTCACCGCAGCCATGCTCTTCTACGTCGTGAGCGAGAGCGTCATCCAGATGATCGTGGGTTGGGAGCTTGTCGGCGTCTGTTCGTTCACCCTGATCGGTCACTGGTGGGAGGATCAGGACAACTCCGACGCCGCGCTCAAGGCCTTCCTCACCAACCGTGTTGGCGACATCGGTCTGCTCATCGGCATGATCATGTTGTTCTTCGCTGCCGGTCAGACCAGCTCGGTGTTCCAGATCAACGCGGCGGCAACCGCTGGCGCCATTCCCCAGACCACGCTGTTGATCGCATCGCTGTGCCTGCTTGCCGCGGTTATGTCGAAGTCCGGTCAGTTCATCCTGCACACCTGGTTGCCTGACGCCATGGCTGGGCCCACACCAGTCTCGGCGCTGATCCATGCGGCAACCATGGTTGTGGCCGGCATCTACATGATTGCCCGGCTCTACGGCGTGTTCTTCAACGGACTGTCCATTGGCGGGTCATCCATCAACGCGCTGGCACTCATCGGCGCAGTCACCTGTCTGTTCGGCGCCATGCTCGCCTTCGTCCAGGACGACATCAAAAAGGTTCTGGCCTACTCCACCATCTCCCAGCTCGGCTACATGGCCCTGGCTCTGGGTGTTGGTGCCTGGACCGCCGCCATCTTCCACCTCATGACGCACGCCTTCTTCAAGGCCTGCCTGTTCCTCGGGGCCGGTTCGGTGGCCCACTCGGTCCACAGCTTCGACATGAAGAAGGACATGGGCGGCATGCGCAAGTTCATGCCCCACACCTACCGCACGTTCCTTATTGGTTCGCTTGCTCTTATGGGTCTGCCACCGCTCGCAGGTTTCTGGTCCAAGGATGAAATCCTGGCCGGCACCGGCGGTTGGGGAGTGGCCGGTGGCACCGGCGGTAACGGTGCCTACACCTTCGCTCTGGTCATGGGCATCATGGCCGCCATGATGACGGCCGCCTATATGACTCGGGTCATCTACCTCACCTTCTTCGGCGAGTTCCGCCACGTGCCGCACGGTGACGATCATGGGCATGCTGCCCAGGCGGACGCTCACGATGCTCATGGCGACAGCCATGAGGACCACGCAGCTCATGAGGACCACGCCGCTCATGATCCGCACGAGTCGGGACCGCGCATTGTCATCCCGCTCTATATTCTTGCGTTCCTTGCCATCGTCAGTGGTTTCCTGAACTTCCCGAAGGGCTTCCAGCTCGTGCCGAAGGGCCTCCAGACCCGCTTCGAGCACTTTGTTGAACCGCGCGCTGCTGCGGAGTACTTCCCGAGCATCAGCCATGCCGCGCCCAGTTGGACACTGGCCATCGCCGCCACCGGACTCGTGTTGCTTGGCGCCGGTCTGTCCTGGTTCTACTACTTCCGGTTGGTGCCGAATCAGGAACTGGCGCACGACGCCACGCCCGAGATGATTGTCCGGTCCAGGACCGAGTTGGTCAACGGCCCGACGTCGAAATTCAGTGCACTCAAGGGTGGTCACACCGCTCTCGTGAACAAGTACTACCTGGACCACATCTACGACAAGGGTGAACCCGTCGAGACGTCGGGCGCCGGCATCATGGCAAGTCTCTACGGCCTCGCTGCCGGTCTGGGCCTCGGCATCACACTCGACAACGGCTTGGACCTGAGCCTCAACACAGCGCTCATCTCCGGTGTCGGCGCCGGCGTGACCGTCTTCGCCATCGTGTTCGCTGCTCTCAAGAGCGGTACCGGCATCGCCTCCTTCACCAAGCGTCAGCTTGCGGAAGCAGCGGACTGGTCCAACAAGCACCTCCTCGATGGCGTTGTTGACAACGTCGGCAAGGGTGCCGTTCGCGCTGCGGACGTTGTGTACAAGATTGATCAGGGCGTCGTTGACGGCGCCGTGAATGCTGCCGGTCGCGCCAGTTCTGGTGCGGGTGGTGGTCTCCGTCGTCTGCAGACAGGAAAGGTGCAGCAGTACGCAACGTACATGTTCGCTGCTGCCGCCGTTCTTGCCGGCATTCTCATCGTGTTCAACTAGGAAAGTCTCATGGATAGCTGGATTCTGAGCGTCATCACCTTCACCCCCCTCGCCGGGGCCCTGATCATGATGGCGTTACCCAAAACATCTGAAGGTCTGCACAAAGCGATCGCTCTCGGCGCCTCACTGGTGGCCGGAGTGCTCGGCATTGTGATGGCTGCAGGCTTTGACTACGACAGGACTGCAGACCTGCAGTTCCTCGTGGACGAGCCGTGGATCAACATCATCAACAGCCGCTACACCATCGGCCTCGATGGCATGAGCCTGCCGCTGTTCCTGTTGACGCTGCTCATCGTCCCGTTGTGCCTCGTGTACACGTTCGGGCACTTCCCCGAGCCGCACAACCCGAAGACCTTCCTCATTCTCATTCTCGTTCTTCAGACCGGAATGCTTGGAACCTTCATAGCCCAGGACCTCATCCTGTTCTTCGTGTTCTTCGAAGTGGTGCTCCTCCCCATGTTCTTCATGATTGGCGTGTGGGGTGGCGACGATCGCCGCTACGCCTCGTTGAAGTTTTTCCTCTACACGCTGTTCGGCTCAGCTCTGATGCTCGTGGCGTTCCTCGCCATGTTCTTCCTGGCCGATGGCACCATGGCCGAAGTCGCCTCCACGGTGAATACGTTCGACATGCGCTCGCTTTCCACTGGCGCAACCTCGGTCATTCCCCGCAACGCCCAGCTCTGGATCTTCGGCGGCATGCTTCTTGGCTTTGGTGTCAAGGTGCCGATGTTCCCGTTCCATACCTGGCTTCCTGACGCTCACACACAGGCGCCCACCGTGGGCTCGGTGATTCTGGCTGCCGTGCTCCTGAAGCTGGGAACCTACGGATTTGTTCGCATCGCCATCCCGATGCTCCCCGAAGCAGCTGCCGCCTACGCCCCGCTCATAGGCCTGCTCGCCGTGATCGGCATCATCTACGGAGCGCTTGGCTGTCTCGCCCAGTCCGATATGAAGCGTCTCATTGCTTTCTCGTCCGTGGCGCACATGGGCTACGTGATGCTCGGCATCGCGACGCTTACTGACTACGGCATCAACGCCGCCATCTTTGGCATGGTTGCTCACGGCCTCATCACCGGCATGCTCTTCTTCATTGCCGGATCCATGAAGGATCGCTACCACACGCTCGACATGAAGCGTCTTGGTGGTCTGCTGTTGCAGTCACCAAAGATGGGCTGGATCCTCGGCTTCTGCGTCATGGCCTCCCTTGGTCTTCCCGGCCTCGCCGGATTCTGGGGCGAGTTCCCCGCGATTATGGCCAGCTACAACCCGGCCGAAATTCTCCCCACATCCACCTTCCGCGGCTACATGATCATCGCCGCACTCGGAACCGTGCTGGCTGCCGGCTACCTGCTCTGGATGCTGCAGAAGACAGCATTTGGCACGCCCACCGAAGAGTTTGCGAACGATCCGCACATCAACGACGCCACCACCTTTGAGTGGATCGCCTGGGTGCCGCTGCTGGTACTCATCGTTGTACTCGGCGTCATGCCGAACCTGCTCTTCGACCTCACCGACGGTGCTGTCGTCAAGTCGCTTGAAGTTGAAGGCGGCGGCTCAGCCGCTTCCAACTGCCTGAATCTCGCAAGCGAGGCTGGTCAGGCGTGCTTCGATGAGATTCGTGGCGTGCTTGAAGCCGCCCAGGGCGGAAAGTAACCGCTCATGTTCTCCCAGATCGCATCAATGGTGCTGGCGTTCCAGATCGAGTTTCCCGAAACGCCGCCCTTCGACCGTCCCGACATCGACTGGCATGCGGCTGCCCCGGAGCTGACGCTTCTGGCCGTCGGCGCCATCGTGACGCTGCTCGATGTGATCCTGCTCGAGCGTGGCCGACGCTGGTCTTCGACCATTGCTGGCATCGGCCTGCTGGCCGTGCTCGTTCCCATCATCACGCTCGCCATGAGCGGTGTTGCCTCTGAGCCCCGATTCGTGCTCTACGGATCAGGCGGCTTCGACGGATACGTCGTTGATGGCTACGCCCTGGTACTCAAGGCGATGTTTGTCATCATTGGGTACATCGTCATTCTGCTCAGCACGAAGTACATCGCGACCGGTGACTACTGGGAAAGCGAATACTACGGACTTCTGCTTTCGTCAATTCTTGGCATGGTCGTTATGGCTTCGGCCCGGGACCTTGTCACCATTTTCGTTGCGCTCGAGCTGCTCTCGATACCGGCGTACCTGCTGGCTGCGTGGCGAAAGCGGGATGTGAAGAGCAATGAGGCTGGCATCAAGTATTACCTGATGGGTGTGTTCGCTTCGGCCATCATGCTCTACGGCATGTCGCTGCTCTTCGGTGCCACGGGATCCACCGAACTTGTCGCTATCGGCCAGGCCGTTGCTGACCAGAACAGTCCGCTCATCAGCCTCGGCGTGGTGTTCGTCATTGTTGGCTTTGCCTTCAAGGTGAGCGGCGTCCCGTTCCACTCCTGGGCCCCGGACGTGTACGAAGGCGCACCCACGCCGGTAACTGCGTTCCTTGCTGTCGCGTCGAAGGCTGCCGGTTTTGTGGCGCTCATGAACCTGATCTACGTCGGTTTCTGGCAACAGGCTGACGTGTATCAGCCGATGTTGTGGATTCTCGCCGCCGCCTCGATGACCGTCGGAAACGTCATCGCCCTGCGCCAGACCAACATCATTCGCCTCATGGCTTACTCCGGTATTGCGCAGGCCGGATTCATGCTCGCCCCCCTCGCCATCGCCGGCACCAGCGCGGCCTCGGCCAATGAGTCCGCCAGTGCAGTGGTTACCTACCTCATCATCTACTCGGCCATGAACCTCGGTGCCTTTGCGGTGGTGCTCGCTGTCGCTCGTCGAACTGGGACCGGTGACATCGCCAGCTTCAGCGGACTGTTCCAGCACTCGCCCGTCCTCGCCGTTCTGATGACCGGCTTCCTCGCTTCGCTGGCTGGGATCCCGCCACTCGGTGGATGGTTCGCCAAGTTCCAGGTGTTCAAGGCGCTGGCTGGTGCTGGCACGAGTTGGGGCTACGCACTTGCTGTTATTGCAGCCGTCAATGCCGTGATCGCCTTCGGGTACTACGGACGGCTTGCGTCTCGCATGTGGATTGATGATGCGCCGGCTGAATATGGCACGAAACCAATCAACGTCCCATTCGGACTCCAGGCTGCTCTCGGCATCACGATGATCGCCACGGTGCTGTTCGGCGTTCAGCCGGGCCTGGTGACCCACTTCACCGACATCGAACTGATCCCGGACACCCACCCCACCGAGCTCGCCGACAACTGACCTTCGGTTGTGATTCGTGCGGTCCGAAAACCGGCGGTGAATACGAATTGTCAGCGCCGACGGGCACACTGGATGTATGGGCGTGTCCGAGACAGTCGCAGAAGAGATGGACAGTCGTCGTCATGTGCGACGCCTCGGTGACCTCTCGTTCGATCTGGTCGCAAGGGCACCGGCGCCCATCCTTGATCTGATTGAAGATTGTTTCGGCGATCTCCCACGGGCGCAGGAACCTGACCCTCCCGGCGAGGGGCCGAGGCTGCAGATCAGGGTCGCCACCGACCAGCGGATCGACGGCCAGTACCTCTATCGAATAGATATCGAAGGCATCCCGACGTGGCACACCGACGCTCCGAGCGCCGTGGTCGATCACATTGTCACCTCGCTCACTCGGCTGGTGCTTGACCACACGGTGGGCAGAGTTCACCTCCACGCCGGGCTCGTGGTGGGTGCGCACGGTGGAATCCTGATAACCGGGCCCTCCGGCGCGGGTAAGTCCACGGTGACTGCCGCCGCAATCCGCTCCGGTTGTACCTTTGTGACCGACGAGATGGTCTCTGTTGATCCAGCGACACGACGCGCAACAGGTCTACTCAAGCCATTGACGTTCAAGGGCCAGACCTGGCATTTGCATGCGGATCTGCTTGGTGACGCTCCGAAGCGGGGCGATCGGTGGTCGGTGCGGGCGTCGCTTCTCGGTTCCGTTGCCGATCCGTCCTCCGCCGTGGTCTCTGGCGAGGGGGTCCCGGTGCGCCTGATTGTTCTGCCGCGCTATGAGCCGAGTGCGGAGGCTCTGACTGTTTGCGACGTGGACCCGGCCTCAGCGGCTGTGCGCCTGGTGACCGAGACGTTGGACATGGAACGCAATGCCGTGCAGGCGTTTGAGACGCTCGTCCATTTCGTGAGCGGCGCCCGTGTGGTTGAGGTCACCTATTCAAATGCCAGACGGGTGGGCGAGTGGTTGGCTGGTCACTCAGGCACGACGTCAACGCCCACAGTGGTCGAACAGGTTCCCAGCGTGGCTCCTCTTGGTAACCTCCATAGGCACAGAGCGCCTGCTGTGGTGTCCTTCCTCCTCAACGCGAGGGTGGCTTTGTATGATGAGCAGCGCGGTCTCGCCGCTGATTTGGACGAAGCTGCCTCCCTTTGGTGGTTGGCAATGGATGGTCACCAGTCGGTGACTGCGATCGCCCAAATGTTTGCTGAGGCTGTGAAGGGCGACCGTAATGAGATCGAGAATGCCGGCATCCAGCTCATTGGTGAGCTGGAACAAGTGGGATTTGTCCAATGATGAACCAACTGACGGGTTGAAGCGATGACTGCATTGATGGAAGGCGAACAGCCTTTCGAGGACAGTGAACTCTCGTTTGCGGACTATTTGTCCATCATCAAACGACGGTGGTGGGTCGTGGTCGGTGCTGCGCTCCTGCTTGGCCTTGCGGCCCTGGTGTGGTCCATGCTGCAGACCCGCACGTATCAGGCACAGGCCGATGTCCTGCTTCGCACGTCGGACAACGAACAGCTCTTTCCCGGTGTCCCCTTCACCCAGGACGTGGACATCCAGCGCCGCACGCTCGCTGAAGAGAACTGGATTGCCAGCGACAACTTCGACAACCTGCTCGAAGACGCCGGAGTCAACCCGGCTCAATTCCGCCTCAGTATCCCCAACATCAGCGCCGGCGATCGCAATGTGACCGGCAATCTCCTGAGTTTCATTGTTACAGGCTCCGATGCTGCAAAGGCGGCCGCAGACGCCAATGCGGCAGCCGAGATCTATGTTCGGGAGCGCCACGCTGCCGCTGTCGATGATTTCGAGCGCCGCCGCGGAAACGAAGCCGACGAGCTCGCCCGCATGGAACAGGACCTGCGCGTTCTTGAGCAACCGATTGTTGACCTCGAAGGTTTCGTTCGTGATGCACGCTCCACCGAAGAGGCCGACCGGTTCCGTGATCAGCTCGCCCAACTTCTCGCAGACACCAGCACGGTCGGTGAACGGCTTGACCTCAACCGGTCCATCGAGACGCTAACCGCCCGGGTTGCCGAAACAGAAGAGCTTCGAGCTGTGCTTGCTGATGAAGAAATCTCGGCTCGCGTCAACACGCTTGCCGAGGAGCCGTCCTCGCCTGTTACTCCCAAGACAATGCGAAACCTTTTACTTGGACTCGTGCTCGGCACGCTGGGCGGACTTGGCGCTGCCCTGCTGTGGGAGAGCCTCGACGACAAGATCAGCGCTGAGGACGACGTTGCCCTGCTCGGCGCCACGGTGCTTGCTTCCATCCCCATTGATGGCGAAGCAACCGATAAGAAGACCCGACTCTTCGCTGCAGAGAATGGATCTGGACGCGAGATGGAGGCGTACCGCACGGCTCGTGCTGCGCTCAACTTCGCATCGGAAGGGAGCCTGTCCAGCTTCCTGGTAACCAGTGCCCTGCCGAGCGAGGGGAAGAGCACCACCAGTGCCAATCTGGCTGTCGCCCTTTCCATGGCGGGCCAAAAGACGCTCCTTATCGATGCGGACCTCCGGCGTCCAACGCTGCACAAATACTTCGAACTCGCCAACGGTGTTGGCCTCCGCTCGGTGCTCACCGGCGAAGTCGATGCCAACGACGTGATGACGGTCACCGGCTATGGCGAGATGCTTGCGCTGATCAGCGCAGGCAAGCCCGGCGGTTACCCGTCCGAGTTGCTCTCCAACGGCCGACTTGAAGAACTGGTTATGGGAGCCAAGGAAGTCTTCGACGTGGTCGTCATCGACACTCCGCCCCTCTTCCTTGTGTCCGATGCTGCACTCGTAGCTCCATCGGTCGACGGCATCGTCCTCTCGGTCACCTCTGGCATGGAAAACACGGGTGCCTCAAAGAAGTCTGACTTCCGTCGACTCGTCAGCGCTGTTAACCGGCTTCGCACTCCGCTTCTCGGTGCGGTGTTGCACGGAGGCGGCGTGGGATCATACGGCTATGGCTACAAGTACAACTACTACAGCGCCGCCGCCGAAGAGGCCAATGGCACTGCTGGCCCGGCCAGCGGTACGTCGAATGGCTCCGACCCCGCATCGGCGTCGAGTGGTCAATCCGTCTCGCATGCAGCCGTGCCCCCGGACGAGTGGGTCGAGGACCGTATCGACGTCGGACCAGCCACCCGTAGATGAGTGCTCGGTCCCATGACCGACGCACTTCCCATCCAGGATGTTTCGCCAATCTATGGTGAGCATCCGCTGACGCCAGCCCCGGCCGGGTCTCCGTTTGATCGCGCTCACCGGCTCGCCACCGATGCTTCGTCTGGTCGCCTGAGCAATGGGTTTCCGCCCGAGTTTGCCTTCGAGGCTATGACCGCAGGTGAGCTGCACAAACCGATCGTCGGGACCATCAAGGACGCAGCGCTCATTGCCGAACTCGAGCCGTGGTCACTCGTCGAGCAGGGCGTGGCCCAATGGATGCGCACTGACTACGACGCTCCCATGGGCATGGCTCTGGAGGCGTCGGGGCGCCCGGACGGCTGCGAGGAGTTACTTCCGTCTCCGTTGGGCCATGATCCGCTACCGGCTCGCTCGGTGGCTCGTATGGCCACGATGCTCGACGATGGGTACATGCTTGCGCTCCACGGCGCTGGCGATCGTCACGTTCGGTTGCAGCAACTGCTGGAGGACATTGAGCGCGCCTTGGGTGTGGCCGTTGTGTCCACCGTGTTCGCCGGTGTACGGACCGCTCTTGGGCCGCTGCCCTCTGCTTCGGTGTACGACCGGCTCATGATCCAGGTGGGTGGGCAACGCCACGTCGGCCTGACGCACACCGCCGACGAGCGGGGTCACATGACGCTGCGCCGGGGACACGTGCTCTTCGTCCCGGCTGGTTGGGTGGCCCGCCATGAGCCGATCGACGACGACACTGTGCATCTCGAGCTCACGCTTACGCGCCCGAGTGCGGAGCAGGCGCCGATGCCTGCCCCGGCCGACCCAGACGTACATCGCGACGAGGCAATCGACATTCCAGAGGATCTCGCCGCTGTGTGGCGTGCATGGCTTCCCGCCCGAGGCGCTACCGCTGTCGGCCTTGCCACTCGCACTCTCGTGCAGGGAACCTGGGCGCAGGTAACGGTGCGGCTGGCTCTTCCCGGTGGGATCTATGGGATGGGTGCTGAGATCGATAATCGCTACGCGGCCGGCGGGTTCGAGTTCACGATCGTGCCCGAGGCCATTGATGCAGTTGCCGATCTTCTGGCAACGGACGGCATCCTTGGATCAGAAGTGAACCCCGCCCTTCTGGAGGGGCTCCTCCGCGCCGGCATTCTCACGCTTTCTCCCATCGGCGACGCATCCGACTGATACACAACCGACGTCGCGCCCAGATCCGCATCCCACCATCCGGCTGTCACAACACTGGGTCACGGCAGCACGGGGCCACGGCAAAACTGGGTCACGGCAGCACTGGGTCACGGGAGCACGGGTCACGGCAACACTGGGTCGCGGCAACACGGGCCAAAACGACAGATGGCCGACCTCAAAGAGGTCGGCCATCTGCGTGAACTGGGTCAGAAGCTACTTGTAGCCCTGGCTGAGGTCATCTGCGCTGACTTCTTCAAACGATGCGCTGACCGACATGGTCTTGGAGCCGGTGGCCCAGGATGGGGTCTGCCACATCATTGGGGCAGTAGCGGAGCCACTGGATCCAATGTGCTGGTCGAAGATGTCGCCGGGTACCCGACAGTTGTTCGCTGCGGCGAAGTTGTACTTCGAGAAGCGAAGGCGCTGGTCGTGGAATTGGAAGATCACCGGGCATTCATTGCCGGTGTTCTCGGCCACGACGAAGCTGAATGGAAAGCTGTCCGACTCGATGGTGCCGGTTCCGGTGTTGACCTCAATGTCTCTGCGCATGAAGTCCTCGATGTTGCCCTTGGAACCGCCCTTGTAGAGACAGGTGCCTTCGGGGTCGCCGTTGCGCCGGTGACCCTTCCAGCCACTCCAGCCTCCACGGCGGCGAGGCCGGCAGCGGAAGCGAACCTGGCCGGTGCGGCAGCGGCGTCGCTTTTTGATCTTGGAGAGGCCCTCTCCATGCTTGGGACGTGCAGCCAGGCCTTGCACTTTCGGCGCACTGAAGGCCAAGCCTCCAGCAGCCACGCTGACAAGACCTTGCCTGAGTGCATCGCGTCGTGTGACGTCGGTGCCTTCAGGCTGATGTCCGAGTGAATCTTGAGTGGTCATATAATCTCCGGTTGTCGCCCACCCCGGTTAAAAGGAATGTCATGCCCAACACGGGCACTTGGGAAGATCCTAACAGCGCGTTTCCAAGTCGCAAAGCGCTGATTTTCGGCGATACCGCCGATGGGGTACGACTTCATGAAGTGTTCCGGTCATTACTCACCAGATCTGGGTATTTCCACCCCCTCAGGCGGGTCCAATGAGGCCCCATGCCTGCAGCTCAGACACCAGAATTGATGCCCCCTCCGTGTCGACCGTGAGCGGCAGGTCGACAATTCGGGTCGGTTCCCCCGACGCCAGTTCGGCAAAGGCAGGAAGCGCCTCCATGGAGATCATGACCAGATGGCCGGCAAGCGCCACGCCAAATGCCTCTTCATCGTGGTCAAGCCACTTGACGCCCGTTGGTGCAAGAAGACGAATGGGGGTGGTCGAATCTGGGCTCCATGAGCCATTCGTAGCACCCTGATCCACCAAAACGCCCACCTGAAGCCGGGCGAGACAGGCGTCGATCTGTTCGACCGACGCCAGTTCAGCCAGTGCGTCGCCAAAGTGGTTCTCCTGATACAGATGTTCGTCATAGGAGTCCGTCTGAGCGGCGATATCAACCGGCGCATCGGCCCGGAGAAGCGGCCAGTGTGCCCCAGCATGGGTGAGCTCGGAAATGATGTCGAGTCCGGTGAAGCGATGGAGCTCGAACGCTGTACAGGTGGCATCGTCGGATGTTTCGAACACCTGTCGCCCCCAACCGCGCGGCAGATACATCGCCTGTCCAGCCCGCAACTCGCCGGCCCACACCTCAGTGTTGGACGGTTCGGCTGGGGTGTAGCCCGGGACAGCCGAGAGTTCGGTCGGCTCGGTAATGCGCCACGTCGACGTTCCGTGCTCCTGAACAATCAACATGTCCCATGGGACCCAGTGCGGGTCCTGGGGGCCGCTCAGCGCCAACATCCGCACGGGACAACCGAAGACGCGGATGAGGTCAAGCACAGTCTGGCGACGGTCGAGTGGAGCCCAGATGCCGTCCTCGGCGCCGGTCCGGTCGACGATGCCGAGCCGGTTGTCGTCGGTGTTCACCGCATGAAGGTCAAAGCGCAGGAGCGAGAACTGGTCCTGGAGGCGGCCGACCGCTGCTGCGGACCCACGGTTGGCTGCATCAGCCAGAGCATCTTCTGGTGTGGAGTTGCCGTAACGGGGCAGCGCAATGTCGACGGATACCGGAAGAGGATCGACAGCGACCACAAAACGGTTCGCACGCATTTCGTTCGCACGCATTTCGGGAGCAGGCGTTTCGTTGGCGCTGGGGTCAGGTCCGGGCGCGCCGGTTGTTTCGGCCATGATCAGATCTCCAGGTGTCGACGGTGGGTGGCGAGGGTTTCGGGAAGTGTGCCGATGATCGACGCAATCTCGGCGCGGGTTCGCTGCGAAAGATCCCGACGGGCATGGGCGCCGGACGGGTCGAACGCCGCAGATTCGGTGGATGGCTTCGGTTTGGCGTAGGTGCGGGTGGTGGCGAGGATTGCCTCATGGGTGGCGGCGTCCACGTGCAGACCAAGGTGTGTCATTACTGGGGCAATGCAGTCAGCGGCGTGGTCGGCGAGCTGGCGGTAACTCAGCAGGAGTAGACGTTCGTCGCCCACTGCCATGGCACCGACCATGGTCGATACCCAGATTGATGCGTAATAGGCGGCCCCTGTAAGGGGTTTGTTGGCCAGGGTTGCCAGCGCAGGCGTGACGCTCATTTGAAGCGCAGCTGGGGTATGCATCGCATCAGCGAAGGCTGGCGGTTTCTGGATGTAGGAAGCCACAACCTCCTGCGCGTCCCGGTACAGCCCGAAAACTGCTGCTTCGCTGTGCGTCGCTGCCATTGTTGGTGCGCGAGCTGCGAGCCAGCTCGGATACTTGATCACCAGGCGCCGACCGTCTGCTGCAGCCCGACGTTGCAAAAGGATGCTGTTGGCCCGATACAGCGCTTCCGCCTCGGTGCGCGCACTGAGCGTGGGGGTGCGCCGCGACACCAGTTCAGGCTTGGCCAACGGTTCCGGCTCGCTCAGTACCCAGAGTCCGTCGTGCTGTTTCATCATGTTCGCCAGAAGCGTTGAGCCGCAGCGACCGACGTTGAAGATCAGCCCGGCAACATTCGCGCAGTCTTCCCAATCTCGGCTTGCGTCGATCAGCTCATCCCAACTGACCGTTACTGCCTCGACGGCGTCTTCTTCAAGGATGCGACGAGCGGTGTATTCGAAGAAGGCATCGGTGAACGCTCCGGGTTGCACATCAGCGAGTGTCACCGTTCGTTTGGTCGGGTCGACGCGTAGGGGCACCAGTCCGGACAATTCGGTCATGAGGCAAGTATGGGCGCGTAGTGCATAAGCGCCACTTCTCGGGGTGAATGGGGCCGCGCCAGTGGGGAGGTGGCGGGGCCCCGCTAGCGTTCTGGTGGTGAGTTTTCAGGGCGACCCGGTACACCGAAATATGGAGCGCGATGCGTCGGTCGGGGCGCCTGCGACGGTCACGCCGTTGCATCGCCGTCCGCCCAGCCTGGACGAGCAGGTCGATGCACTCACCGCTCAGGTGTCCAGCCTGCGCGCCATCGTGTTGCGCCAGGACAAAGAGCTGTCCGAGGTGCGAGCCAGGGCAGACGCGAAACGGGGTATGCCCGCACTTGGGCAGATGGTTCCCGGTTTACTGTTCGCCGTGGCCATGGTGGTTTCGCTTGTCGCTGGCATTTCGCCGAGCGCACCCGGGCGTGCGGTGGAAGTGGCCAGCTGGGTATTCCTTGACACACTTCCCTGGCAGATCGATTCGGTGCTGCACTTCGGCAGCTGGATGGTGGCGATGATCCTCGGCGGACTCATGGTGCGGACTCGAAAGCGCATTCTTGCGCTCGCAGTGGTGTTGTTCGGCTGCGGCCTCGCAATAGAAGGTCTTCAGGAGTTCGTTACAGAGAGTCGAAAACTCGAGGGTGAGGACATCGTTGCCAACATCTCCGGGCTGATCGCCGGATTGTCGGTTCTGGCTCTGCTTGGCGCAATTGGTGCGTTGTTTCGTGAGGCTCAGCTGCGATGGTGGCGGACGCGGCGACAGCGCTGATCCGGAGCGTTACCCCGGAGCGCTGGTCAGCCTGGGAACAGGGCATTGAGTATTCTCTCGGAGTAGTCGGAGAACTCTTCACGTAGAGCGGTGTACACCGGCTCGGGCTCGCCGATTGGATCAGGAATCTCGAACGCGGTGTGGTCCTGCGTGTAGTCCTGAGTCCGCAGACCATGCGCCGCGCGCAGCCATGCCTGCGGAGTCTGCCCCGCGCCAACAAGGCGTGGCCCAAGGCGTTCTGAGATCGCAGCCAGTTCCTTGAACAGGAAGATTCTGCTTGCGCTTGGAGGATGCTCTCCCACCGAACGGCGAGCGTGCCGGGTTTCCATACCGATGATCAGATGGGCGCCGCCGATGAGCTGCGGCGTGAGTGTTCGACTCACCTTCGAGCTGATGTCGACATTCCATTCCGCCATCGCGGAGCGCGTGTGTTTGTGAACGAGTTTCCCCCCGTTCATCGCTCCGGCGGACGCGACAGCCACCGGCAGATCGCGATGGTGTGCGTAGTACGACAGCACAGCGGCCGCCATTGGAGATCGACAAATATTTGCGGTGCAGACGAAGAGCACCCGCAGCGGCTCTTCGTCCTGTACGGGATCGCTCATCAACGTGAGTCTAGGACTGGGCGAGCGAAGGCCCCCGTCGGGCGTGACCCGCCGCCTCAGTCCCAGGTGCCTTCGCGCAGGGCTGCGATGCGCTGCTCGAGTGGAGGGTGGGTCGCAAACATCTTGCTCATCTGCATCATCTGGCCCATGCCGCCGCCCATGCCACCCATACCGCGACGACCACGGCCGCCGAAGTTGGACTGCGCTCCGGTGAACGGATCAACGATGTAGTGACTGGACTGCTCCACTCGCACATGCGCGGGCTGGACACGTCCAGATGCGAGGCCGAGTGCTTCGAGAGCAGAGGCCAGTGGTTCACCAGTGCCCATCAGCTTGGCCGCGCTGGCGTCGGCTTGGAACTCACGCGTACGGCTGATTGCGCCTTTGATGAACATGGCGGCGACCGGGGCGAGGATTGCGGTGGCGAGCATGCCAAGCATGCCGCCGCCTCCTTGACGGTTGCGTCCGCCGCTGTACATCGAGCCGTACATGGCCATCCGGGCCACATAGCTGACAACCATGGCAACAAGAGCGGCAACGGAGCCAATCAGAATGTCACGGTTCTTGATATGCATCAGTTCGTGGGCAAGCACGCCACGAATCTGATCCCAGTTCATGGACTGGAGCATGCCCTGGGTGACGGCAACCGCCGAGTGCTTTGGGTTGCGGCCGGTGGCGAACGCATTGGGTTGCGGATTGGGCGAGATGTAGAGCTTCGGCATGGGCATTTCTGCCCTGGCCGTCAACTCCTGCATGATCTGGTAGTACTCGGGGAACTGGCCCGGGTCAGCAGGCACCGCTTTCGCGGACTTGATTGCGACCTTGTCGCTGAACCAGTACGAGCCTCCGACCATCACGATGCCGAACAGGAAGCCAATGAGAAGGCCTCCATTGCCACCCACGGCTCCGCCAATGAGCATGGCAAGGCCACCAAGGGCAGCCAGAAGAACCGCGGTTTTCAGTGCGTTTGTCATAGGGATACGTGTGTCATGGACCTACATGACGTCCTCACATCACTGAAAACGGTATCGGCGTGTCCAGTATTCCCTTGGGCTACGCGCCCAGAATGTCACGACTGATACCGGCGCTCGGCGCTCGGTCGCCTGCTCAGGCCTCGTAGTAGCCGGAGTGGATGTACACGCAGGGCACGTCTTCGGCATGGAACATGGCAACGTTGCGTTGGTCGTCGTCGAAGGAGACGATTGGTTCGTACCCCTGTTTGCGGAGCTGGCGGACCGAGCGCTGTTTGAATTGGGGCGAGCGAAGGGTGCCGTCGCGTTTGTCGCGCAGTATCAGCGCGTCCCAGCGCATGTTCTGGCGACTCAGCCATTCCAGTGACTTGTCACGGAGGTGATGGGGCCGGGCGGTGAGAAGCACGATGGGCAGCGTCGGGTCAAATGCGTTGATCATCGCCATCTGGTGAACCAGAGGGTCGTCCTTGTCGCAGTGTTCAAAGAACGACGTCCAGTCCTTCTTGGCCTGTTGGAGAAAGTGCTGACGATGGGTGCCGTCAGAGATAACCCCGTCGACGTCCACAAGGATGATGTTGCCGGGCTCAACGGGTGCATCGCGCCAGTTCCAGTTCGCGTACGGCGGGCTGGTTGCCTCGGTCATTCTTCGTCGGACTCTTCAGCCCGTGACTGGATCTCGTTCACCACGCTGGCGTCGGCGAGCGTGGTGGTGTCGCCCAGATCGCGCCCTTCGGCAACGTCGCGCAGCAGTCGACGCATAATCTTGCCACTACGCGTCTTGGGCAGGTCGGGCACGATGAAGACGGCTTTGGGTCGGGCAATCGGCCCGAGCTTTGTGGCCACGTGTTGGCGCACTTCCTCGCCGAGTTCGGTTGATGCCTCAGCGGTTCCGAGCAGGATGACGTAGGCAATAATGGCCTGGCCGGTGGTGTCGTCGTTTGCTCCGACCACCGCTGCTTCGGCCACGGCTTCGTGGTCCACCAGCGCAGACTCCACTTCCGCAGTCGAGATGCGGTGGCCCGAAATGTTCATCACGTCGTCCACCCGGCCGAGCAGCCAGAGGTAGCCGTCGTCGTCGAGCTTGGCGCCGTCGCCAGCGAAGTAGCGACCCTCGAATCGCGACCAGTAGGTGTCGAGATAGCGCTGCGGGTTTCCCCAAATGCCACGCAGCATTGACGGCCAGGGGCGGGAGATGGTCAGGTAGCCGCCGCCGCTCGTCACGAGGTTCCCGTCGTCATCGACCAGCTCTGCAAAGACGCCCGGGATGGGATGGCATGCGGAGCCGGGCTTCGTCGCGGTGACGCCGGGAAGCGGCGTGATCATGTTGCCCCCGGTTTCGGTCTGCCACCATGTGTCGACGATGGGTGTCTTCGAGGCGCCAACATGCTCGTGGTACCACATCCAAGCTTCCGGATTGATGGGCTCGCCCACGGTGCCGAGCACTCGCAGGCTGGACAGATCGTGGCGTTCGAGTTCCTGTGCGCCCCATTTCATGAATGTGCGAATTGCTGTTGGCGCGGTGTAGAGCTGAGTGACGCCGTAGCGCTCGATGATGTCCCAGAGGCGATCCCTGGGCCATGTCGCGCGGTCATCTCCGGTGCGTTCTGATTCACGGGGCGTGTCGGGTGTGCCCTCGTACATAACCGAGGTGCAACCGTTGGCGAGCGGGCCGTAGACGATGTAGCTGTGTCCGGTGACCCAGCCGATGTCGGCCGCGCACCACCACACATCGGTGTCGGGCTTCAGGTCGAAGACGTACTTGTGGGTGAAGGCAACCTGGGTGAGGTAACCGCCGGTGGTGTGCATGATGCCTTTGGGCTTGGCGGTGGTGCCGGAGGTGTAGAGCAGGTAAAGCAGGTGCTCACTGTCGACCATTTCGGGCGCGCAGTCCGTTGAAGCACCTGACATGAGTTCGTGCCACCAGTGGTCACGTCCGTCGGCCATGGTGACGTCGGTGTCACAGCGATTGACGACGACCACGTTCTCGACTGTCGGTGCGCCAACCTCAAGAGCGGCATCGACGTTTGGCTTGAGCTGGCTTGGCGCGCCGCGGCGGTAACCGGCATCGGCAGTGATGATCATGCGCGCTTCGGCGTCCACGCACCGGTCGGTGATTGCATCGGGGGAGAAGCCACCGAAAATGACGCTGTGAGCCACGCCGATGCGGGTGCATGCGAGCATGGCGATCGGCAGCTCGGGAATCATCGGCATATAGATCGCTATGCGATCGCCGCTCCTGAGCCCCAAATCCTTCATCACGTTCGCGAACTTCGACACTTCGTCCAGAAGTTCGCGGTACGTGAAGGTCCGCGTATCGCCTGGTTCGCCTTCCCAGTGCAGTGCAACCTTGTCGCCTCTGCCAGCCTCAACGTGGCGGTCGAGGCAGTTGTAGGACACGTTGAGCTTTCCGCCGATGAACCACTTCGCGTAGGGCAGCTCCCATTCAAGGGTGGTGTCGAAGTCCTGCGACCAGCTGATGAGTTCGCGGGCCTGTCGAGCCCAGAAAGCCTCGTAGTCAGCGTTCGCCTCATCAAAGAGCGACTGATCGTTCGTCAGCGCCGCGGCAGCGAACTCCGCGCTTGGTGGAAAGGTTCTGTCCTCGTTCTCGTATACCTCGATGGTCTGGTCAGACATGGTTCCCCCTCGGTTGATGTGAATGCAGATGGGCGTCACAGCGCAATACCGCTGGACGGCACAGCGCGCGCTCAATCTTCGTGCGCATAGTAATCACCGGATCCTGGCGGGGCCGAACTGAGATGGAATACCAGCTCAGGGCACCTGTGTGCACTACAACGGGTTGGTGGTCATTCGCCGCATACACAACAGGAGTGCACTTTTTCATGCTGAAAGAATTCAGAGAGTTTCTCGAGAAGTTCAACGTCATCCCCATCGCCGTCGGTCTGGTGCTTGCACTTGCCTTCGCGCCCATGGTCGAAGCTGTCGTCGGCCTGGTGCTGTCGATCGTCGCGAAGGTGTTCGGCATGGAGCCGGACCCGGACACCGGTGCCTACAGCATTGCGAACTTCGAGCTTGGCGGCATCGATATCGGCAGCGTGATCAACGCGCTCATCACCTTCGTCATGATTGCGTTCGTCGTGTTCATGATCGTTCGGGCCCTCTCCAAGGCCGGCGCTCAGACAACTCCCGCAGAGACGCCCGATCAAGTGCTGCTCGGCGAGATCCGGGACCTTCTCAGGAAGGGCTGACACTTCTTCACAGAAGATGCTTCGGCCCAACCGGGCATGAACGAGGCATCTCTTCGAAGACACTTCCTTTACAGAGGTGACCAATGGGGCAGCGATACGGTCGCTGCCCCGTTTGGGCTCTTGGGCCAGGTGCGGCCCGCTGACCTGGCTTTGGATACCTGGCGTTTGACGATGGATTCAGCCGGCCTCGGCAGCTGCGAGGACCGGTTCGAAGATGTCGGTGTCAAATCGGGGGAAGTCCTCGGGCTTGCCCTGGACCAGGATCACCATGCTTTCTGCTCCGGCTGAACTGATGGCCACAATGGCCGATGAGTCCGGATAGTCACCGCGAAACACCGACCAGTCGGTGCCATCAACCGTTCGGGACTCCTCGAAGTCCGGGAGCGTGGGCCAGGCGAACACGTCGCCGAGTAACTGCACAACGTCTGCCGCGCTGATGTCGAAGGTGCCCTGGGTGAGCAGCAGAGCCGGGTCGGCATTGTTGTTGCTTCGGGAGAAAACGCCGCCGCCGCCGTCGTCCCACTCGGCGGGTCGCAGTCCGGTGACAGTCAGGCCCGTGTCCTCGGACCGGTAGGGCTCCATGGTGATTGGTTGTTCACCGTCGCTCACCCAGAAGGGGGCGGGGCTTGATGCAACGCAGCGTACGTCGAGTTCGGCGGTGGGTTCGGCAAAGAAGTTCTGGGTCAGCGTCTTGCCGCATGCGCTCAGTGAGACGCCGTGACCTTCGTGGGGGAACACGACCGCGGTGGCATTGCTGAGACCACTCTGCACCTGGGTGATCCCGGCTGGGGGTGTGATCGGGTCATAGGAACCAGCCATCAACAGCGACGGGATGTCGCTGTCGACGAGTTCGTTCTCAACTGGTGCCACCGGACTCACGTCCCAGATGTCACAGATGTCCTGGAAGGGCGCAGCGTTGAGCTCGTCGACGAAGGTGGCGTAACGAGGGTCGTCCGGCGCAAATGCAGCGACGGCGTCAGCGTCGGCGAAGGGTTCCTCCTCCGTGCAGCCGACGGAGACGAACATGCCGACGGAGATGAGGTCCTGTGTGGCAACGTACTGCGCCAGCAGGCCGGCGAGCACGGAGTAGCGGCGCTCCTCGGCCTGGGCCACAATCTCGGGTAGAGCGCTGAAGCTGCCCTGGTTGTAGAGAGCGCTGTAGGCGACATCTTTCAGGTCTTCGCCGTCCACGACGAATTCGATGTCCATTGCGGTCAGCGGGTTGATGCCGGTGAAGGTGACGGGTTCATTGTTCCATTCGTCAACGAGCGCGAAGAACCGTTGTTCAAGGTTGGCGTAGGTGTCGTTGCAACCGGTGTTGGATTCGCACCCGTTGAAGAGCTGCTCGAATGCTCGCCGGCCATTCGGAGCGAAGACGGCTGCCATGTCCGCATTGGCCGGGAGTATGGAATCGAGGACGGCAGATCGAATTCCGTCGGGGTACAGACGCATTGTTGTCTGGGCCAGTCGGGTTCCGTAGGAGATGCTGTAGAGGTTCCATTGGTCGTACTCCAACAAGGTGCGCATCGCCTCCAGGTCTGCGGCGCTGCTGACACTGTTGTAGTGGCTGAGGCCGACGTTCTGAGCGAGCAGGTCGTCGCGGCACGCTTCGATTGCCAGAAGCAGCGCGGCACGCTCATCCTCCGGTCCGCCACCCTCAGCTCTGGTTGTGATTTCTTCCAGGCCGGCCTGATTCACGCCCGGGCAGGCGAGTTCGGGCTCGGACAGGCCGGCGCCACGTTGGTCGAACACAATCACGTCGCGTTCGGCGACAAGATGGGAGAACAACTCACCGAAGCTGAAGGAGATCCTGCTGAGAGCGTGGCCACCGGGCCCACCCTCAAGGTAGACAATCGGATCCGGCTGCGATGATGCGGCGCGGGCAGAGAAAAGTGCCACGTGGAGGGTCACCGTCGAGCCGTTGGTCGGGGCGTGCCAGTTCTCCGGCACACGCAGATCGAAGCAGTCGGCTCGGGCCGAGCTCGGTTGTTCGAAGCGGCATGCGGTTTCGTCGAGTGTGGCGTACTGCGCGGGGTTGCTGATGGGTGCGGACCCGGCCGGGCCGCTGCTGTGAGCGGATTGGTCCTGCGGTGATGAGCTCTGCGGGGCTGGGCTCATGGTGGCGGCGGGGGCGGCATCTGAATCGGTGGACGAGTCGCCCGGCTCGGTTGCGCCGGAGCCCGGCGGGGGAGTTGCCGTTGGTGTGGGACCCGGTGTGGCTGTTGGCGACGCCGATGGATCGAGCGCCACGTCCGGAGACGCCGTACACGCGCTGAGAACAGCGCAGATGGCGCCGAAGAGCGCAGCGGCGAGTGTTCGCGTCCAGTCAGAGCGACGCGTCGTTGTCATCTCACTTGTCCCGGAAGTTGCCAAACTGCAGTGGGATTCCGAAGTCTTCTGCCTTGAGTGCGGCGATCACTTCCTGGAGGTCGTCGCGCTTCTTGGCCTGCACCCGGAGCTGCTCACCCTGGTTCTGAGAAGACACGCCCTTGCGGCCCAGACCCTTGATGAACTTGTTGAGTTCCCTGGACTTCTCCTGGTTGATGCCGGCAGCGAGGGTTGAAACCTGTCGCGCCCGACCACCCGAAGCGTCCTGCACCGTGCCGTGTTCCAGGCCCTTCAGCGACAACTTGCGCTTCACGAACTTCTCTTCCACAACCTGACGCAGCGCGGCGAGGCGATCCTCGTTGGCGGACTCCATGGTGATGGCTTCCTCGGTGAGGTCAATGGTGCTGTCGGTGCCTTTGAAGTCGAACCGGTTCACAATCTCACGGTTCGCCTGATCAACGGCATTCTTCACTTCCTGCATGTCGAGTTCAGACGTGATGTCAAAGGTGGGCATCGCTGGGCCTTTCTGGTTGCACGGTTCTGGTTGCACGGTGCTGCGGTCGGGTGCGTTACCGCTGTCCCATCCTCGCGCATCTGTGGACGCAAAACGAAGTAGCTCCCTGCGCCAGCAGCGCAGGGAGCTCTCGTTGTGGGCCGAGTAGGATTTGAACCTACGTAGGCAATGCCGACGGGTTTACAGCCCGTTCCCTTTGGCCACTCGGGCACCGACCCAGAAGACGTCAGAATATCGCCGGATACCGACGATCGCTCCCGCTTTTTCCACTTGATTCGAACGAACGAATCGCGTTGAGGGACTTTGGACGGAGCGACAGGGAGATCGGCGCCAGCCGAACCTCCGGGAGCGAGCGCCGCGACCGATGCGCAGTGCCAACTCCGGAGCGCTTCGGGCCACCAGGGCCCGAAACCGACGCGCCGCGTAAGGCAGCCTCCAACACTGCATCGGCCGGACCCGATGCAGTGTTACAGCATGAGTTGCAGGACTTGGAGATCGAGCCAGCGACCGAACTTGCGGCCGATCTGTTTCTCCAAACCAATGCGGTCATAGCCAACAGCCTCGTGCAGCAGGACAGAGCCGGTATTTTCTGCGACGACGCGGGCGATGATCGAATGAAACCCATGCTCGCGGGCCAGCTCGATGACTCTGCTCATCAGTGCGCGCCCCACCCCTTTGCGCTGGTGGTCCGGCGACACGTAGATGGAGTTCTCGACGGTGGTGGAGTAGCAGGGTTTCTGCTTGTACTGGGACAGCGATGCGAAACCCATCACCTCGCCGTCGTCGTCCACTGCGACGATGACCAGGTGAACACCACTGCGCTGTTGCATCCAGTCGCGCTGCTGCAGGGGGCTTCGAGGTTCGATGTCGAAGGTGGAGGTTCCCGTAGTGACCTCATGGTTGTAGATCTGGCGGATGGCTTCGGCGTCGCCGAGGACAGCATCTCGTACGGTCACGGTCGCCTTCATGGCAAGTCCTGCGTCAACGGAATCGGGTTCATCACAGATTGCCACTCGCGCAGGATTGAATGGCAATCTTCAGAAATTGAGGTTGGGTCCACCTCCGAATCATGGCATCATTCTCCCAGCATTTCGTGCGTCTTTACGGACGTGCGGTGCGCTCCCTTAGCTCAGTCGGTAGAGCGCTTCCATGGTAAGGAAGAGGTCGACAGTTCAATTCTGTCAGGGAGCTCAGCCCGCAGACCAGTGCATGAGTGTGCGTCGCAGGGCGGCGTAGCTCAGATGGTAAGAGCGCTCGACTCATAATCGAGAGGTCGACAGTTCAAGTCTGTCCGCCGCTACAACTTCTCACAAGTGAACCCCTCATCGCCTTCCATTCGAGGACTGGTGAGGGGTGTTTCACTTTTTGGCGAACAGCTGGAGTCGAGCCGGTATAGGTTCGAGGCGTGGACGAAGACACCGAAGAACTGGTTGCGCGTGCCAAAGCGGGCGATCGCGATGCGTTCAATGAGCTCGTCCGAGGTTCGTATCAGAAGGTGTACGCGTTGGCGTTGCGCCTCACGGGCAATGAACAGGATGCGGCCGACGTGGTGCAGGACACCTACGTGCGGGCGTTTCGTGGTTTGCGCAAATTCCGCGAAGATGCCCGGTTCTCGACCTGGCTTCATCGCATCACGGCGAATACTGCTTTCACCCTGCGCGAGCGCAGGCACATGCATGCGCACCGGGACCTTGATGACTTCAGCAACCTGCAGGACGCGTCTCCTGATGCCGACCCGGCTCAGGTCGCCGAGTCGGGAGCCCTGCGTGATCGTCTCGTGGACGCGCTGAACGGTCTGCCCACCCGGTTGCGCAGCGTGGTCGTGTTGCGCGACGTGCATGGTCTGTCACACCGGGAGATCGCCGATCAGCTCGATATCAGTGAGTCAGCGGCGAAGGTTCGTCTTCACCGGGCCCGCGCCAAACTGCGCGAGGTTCTCACCGGCGATGCTGAGCGTGAAGATGACCTTGTCGTCCCGCCCGGTAAATCGCACCGCGCCGCTTAATACTCCCCGAGGTCCCAGCGCTACCCACGCGGTGTCAGACACACCGTTACAAGTTGGGGTCCTCGGGCCCCGGTGTCGTCAGCTTTGGCGTTGGATCCAGTCGTCGATGAGCGCTCGGGCAATTGACGGTGAGGGAGGAATCATGGGCAGGTCGTCAGGGCTGTACCACTGGGCGTCGGCGATCTCGTCTTCAGCGAGCACGATGTTGCCGCCTTTCCACATGGCGATGAAGCCGAGCATCAAGGAGTTCGGAAAGGGCCACGGTTGGCTGCCGAAGTAGGTGATCTGCCCGATCTCCACGCCTACTTCTTCGAGCATCTCACGCCGGATCGTGTCTTCCAGCGATTCGCCCGGTTCGACAAAGCCAGCGAGCGTGCTGTACATCGGCATGGGCCAACCGACATTGCGTGCCAACAATGCTCGGCCGTCGGGATGTTCGATCAGGACGATCACCGCGGGAGAGAGGCGTGGATAGGCGGAGAAGCCGTCCAACGCGCAGCGCATGGCGCGCTCGCCCGCCACCCGGGACATTGGGGCTCCGCAGCGTCCGCAGTGCTGGTTGTCGCGCATCCAGTCGACCAGTTGGGTGGCTCGCCCAGCGAGGTTCCACGTCAGGGCGTCCAGCTTGTTCATCAATTTTCGAAGGTCGCCAAGCATGAAATCCCCGACCCGTTGGGGGTCGAAGTCCTCCGGCAACTGCATGGTCCACCAGAACACGGTCTCCCCGTGCTCCGCATCGGCTGGGCCGCGCCCCAGCAGAGTTGGTTCGCTTGACGGGCCGGCGCCGACGCTCGCCGTGACAGCCGCCGCTTCCTGCGCGTTCAGGGCCGCGAAACCTTCTCCCAGGCTGACAAGCACCTGGTTTCCGACCACGGGAAGCCAGCGATCTGTGGACCCGGAGCGGTCCGGGTCTGTCCCTCCCGGCAGTTTGAAGAGTGGTTCGAATGGCCCGGAGGGGCCGGCAGGGGCGGGGTTGACAGGTGCGTTCATGTGAGGACCAAAGCTACTCGATGCCGAAACCGCTGTCCTTTCTCCGGAGAGGTTCGCTACGCTTCATAACGTGCTGAAAAAGCCGCGTAGTCCTGCGCGGCTCGAAGCACTCGGTGGCACGCGAAGCACGCAGTGACACAAGGTGACGTAATGCAAGTGAAGTAACACCTAGGGCAGTGGCTCAATTGGTAGAGCACCGGTCTCCAAAACCGGCGGTTGCAGGTTCAAGTCCTGTCTGCCCTGCAAGAACAACGAAATCAGACCAAGCACGTAATCAAACCAGTACGACAGCAACACGAATTGATCACCTGAGAGATTCGCAAGGATGACGTTATGTCAATGAACCGACAAGCACGACGGATGGCCCAGAAGCAGGGTCTCGTCGACGGCGACGGCCAGGCGGTCTCCCAGCGTCGCGAACGCCCGACCGGCGGTTCCCGTCCCGTGGAGGAACGGACCAAGCCGAAAGAGTTCGTCAAGGAGGTGCGCAGCGAACTGCGCAAGGTGAAGTGGCCGACGCGTGAAGAAGTGCTCAACTATTCGTTGATCGTGTTCATCCTCGTGACACTTCTCACAGCCTCAATCGCACTCATGGACTACCTCTTCGGTGCCGGCGTTCTGGCGCTCTTCGAACGATGAGCGCCGAGGAGAGCACCGACACGGTGGAGACAGTGGATGCGGCGGAGACAGTGGATGCGGTGGATGCGGTCGAACCCGTAGAGGCCAGCGTTGAAGAACCGAAGGCTGGCGAACTCGAATACGAACTGATCGACGAAGATGCGCTGCTCGCCGAAGAGGCCGCTCCGAAGCCGAAGGTCAAGAGCCCCTACGACCGGCCCGGTAAGTGGTTTGTGCTGCACACGCAGTCCGGCTACGAGAAGAAGGTCAAGCAGAACCTCGAAGCTCGCGTCAAGTCCATGGACATGGAAAGCCGCATCTACGAAGTGGTCATCCCCATGGAAGACGTTGTGGAGTTCAAGCAGGGCAAGAAGGTTGTCGTCCAGAAGAAGCTCTTCCCGGGCTACCTGCTGACCCGTTGCCGGCTGGACGACGACTCCTGGTACGTGATCCGTAACACCCCCGGTGTCACCGGATTCGTGGGTCAGGGTGCCAAGCCGTCACCGCTCCCGCGCCGGGAGGTTGAAACCTTCCTCGAGATCAAGGACGAAGGCGAAGAGACGCATAAGAAGACGCGACCCCGTTTCCAGTTCGAAGCCGGCGAGACCGTTCGTGTCAAGGACGGCCCGTTCGCAGACTTCGACGGCCAGGTCATCGAGATCAACGAGGATCAGCTCAAGGTCAAGGTGTTGGTCAACATCTTCGGTCGCGAGACCCCAGTGGAACTCGACTTCGCCCAGGTCGCAAAGATCTAGCCCTAAACGACCCCCAAGGGCGTTACTCGCTCATTCCGGCGATAGCGTTTTGGAGTTACTCAAATGCCCTGTCCCCCTGTTGGGGCGCGGGCAATACGAACAAGAGAAGACGTAAGAAGACATGGCGAAGAAGCAAGTTGCCGCACTCGTAAAGATCCAGATTCCCGCTGGTGCCGCGTCGCCGGCTCCGCCCGTCGGTACCGCACTCGGTCCGCACGGTGTGGCCATCATGGACTTCTGCAAGGCCTACAACGCGCAGACCGAAGACCAGAAGGGCATGATCGTCCCGGTAGAGATCACGATCTTTGATGACCGTTCCTTCTCCTTCGTCACCAAGACCCCACCGGCCTCGTTTCTGATTCGTCAGGCAGCAGGTCTTGAAAAGGCTGCCAACGAGCCGGGTCGCGAAGAAGCAGGCACCATTACCGACGCACAGTGTGCCGAGATTGCCGGCTTGAAAATGCCCGACCTCAACACGGACGACATCGATCAGGCCAAGTTGCAGATTGCCGGCACGGCCCGCAGCATGGGCATCAAGGTCGTCTAGACCGGCTTCGTTCAATCAGTTTCGCTGATTGAATGTAAACACACCGGATACGGCGAGGACCTCGCGCCGGGCGGTGAAAAATACAACTGAGGGAGCTTGAAGGAGCGAAGCAATGGCATCAGGTAAGCGACACACAGACGCGCTGAAGCGCTACGACCGCGAACACGCACACACTGCCCCCGAGGCAGTGGATCTCGTGAAGGTCATGGCCACCGCCAAGTTCAACGAGACCATCGAATTCGTCACCCGTCTCGGCATCGACCCGCGAAAGACCGACGAAATGGTCCGCGGCACGGTCAGCCTCCCGTCGGGAACTGGTGGCGACGTTCGCGTCGCAGTGTTCGCCGAAGGTGAAGCAGCAACCGCAGCACGCGACGCTGGAGCCGACTTTGTTGGTTCTGACGATCTCGCCGCCGAGGTCGAAGGCGGCATGATGGACTTCGACGTCGCCATCGCCACCCCGTCGATGATGCCGACCGTCGGTAAGTTGGGTCGAGCCCTGGGTCCACGTGGCCTCATGCCGAACCCGAAGACCGGAACCGTCACCGACGACGTCGCCAAGGCAGTCGCTGACTTCAAGGGCGGCAAGGTTGAGTACCGCGCCGACCGTAACGCCAATGTGCACGTCCCCATTGGCAAGGCCAGCTTCTCCGCTGATGAGATTATGGCGAACCTGACCGCACTGGTCGAGGAACTTGAGCGGGCCAAGCCGGCGTCTGCCAAGGGCCGTTATTTCCGCAAGGTCACCTTGAGCTCCACCATGGGCCCCGGCGTGCTCATCGACGCAGGTTCCATCTCCTCCAGCTGATACGGCGAAACAGTTCTGACAAGGCCCGTCCGGTTCGCCGGGCGGGCCATTTTCGCGCGGGGATGGGCTGGACTTGCGCTGGGATGGGCTGGACTTGACGCATAGTCTTTGGGCATCGGAGCATCAGCGGATATGCACGCACGGGATCAGTCCACGCCTATCGTCGTCACGGCAGCGCTGGCGACGGTGTCCTGCGTGTTCCCCGGGCTTGCCGCAGGAGCGCTGGCGGTGCAGGCGAGCGACGACTTCGGTGTCGCCGAGGGAACCTACGGTTGGGCTCTCGGCATCTTCTTTCTCTGCGCGTCCGTTGCTTCGGTACCAATGGGACTGCTCGCTCAGCGCCTTGGCCCTCAACGCCAGTTGACGGTGGCTCTGGTGCTCACTGCGTCGGTGCAGGTGATCATCGCCGTTGCGGCAAGAAACTTTGCCTTCATGCTGATGATGCTTGGGCTTGCTGGCGTCTTGAACTCCGCAGTCCAGACCGCGGTGAACCTGGCGCTATCGCGAGCAGAACTGCCGCGCCTCGGGCTTGCGATGGCAACGAAGCAGTCGGCCATGCCCGCCTCAGCCATGCTGGGAGGTCTTGCCGTACCCGCTGTTGCGCTCACCGTGGGCTGGCGGTGGGCGTACGCAATGGGTGCGGGCGTGGCTCTTGTGGCTCTGGCCCTCGTGCGACGCTTCATTTCCGGGGGAGTAGTGGCTGCAAGGACGAGCAGGAGTTGGGATGTCGTGGCGTCGCCTCGAAGCGCAATCCTTGGCATGGCTGGCGTCAGCATGTTGTTGGCGTTCACCGCTGGTTCCATCAACGCCTGGACGGTGTCGTCGGGCGTGGACGCGGGTCTGTCAGAAGGGGTGGCCGGTCTGGCGTTGAGTCTGGCCGCCGGCCTGGGGATCTGTGTACGTCTTCTGTCTGGAGTGATGCTGGATCGAAGCGCCCGACTGCCGTTGGCGTCGGCGGTTGCAGTCATGGCGTTCGGTACAGCCGGGTTCGTGCTTCTGACTCTGCGGATGCCGGCAACCCATCTGGTTGGCACTGTGCTCGCCTTCGCCGGCGGATGGATCTGGCCGGTGTTCACCAACTTCTCGATCGTGAATGCGAATCCCGAAGGGGCTGGCGCCGCAAGCGGGGTCACACAGATGGGGGTCTACGTCGGCGTGTTCCTGGCGCCGGTTCTGACCGGCCAGATCATCGAACGCGCCAGCTACTCCGTAATGTGGACGGTCGTGGCGGCAATCGGAACGCTTGGTGCGGTCATGCTCGGCATGCTCGCCCCGCAGTTTCCCCGGTGACAGCGCCTCTGGTGACCGCTCCTCTGGTGACAGCGCCTCTGGTGACAGCGCAAGTGGTGACAGCGCCCTTGGTGACAGCGCAAGTGGTGTCGCCCGGCGTCTGCCAGGTATCGCGCCATCAGAAGAGTTCGGTTGCAAGGCTGAGAGCCTGACGGACGACCTGAAGTTGATCGTTGGCGCGGCACAGGATCATGAGTTGCGTTACCGCGTTCTTATCGCTGATCTGCACGTAGTTGAGCCCGCTTGGTCGGAATGAGCGGACTCCGGCCGGCACGATGGCAATGCCTTCACCGGCAGCCACGAGGCCGATAATTGTTGTGTATTCCTCAGCCTCAATGATCGGTTCGTAGTTGATGTTGGCGGCGGCCAGAAGCGTCGCCACCTCGGCGCTCAGCATGGGTGACGCACTTCGGTTGAATCCGAGGAACGCCTCGTCGGACAGGCTCGCGAGGCGAACAGACTTGCGCTTCGCAAGAGGATGAGTCGTCGCCACGGCCAGGAAAAGGCGTTCCTCCAGAATCACCGTGTGGGCGATGTCCACGCTTGAAGACCGGGTCCGGGCAATGCCCACGTCAAGCTCACCGGCAAGGAGCGCTGCCTGCTGGATGTCCGACGTCATCGTGTGCAACTCGAAGCGTATGCCGGGCCAGCGTTCCCGATAGGCGCGAAGAAACTCGGGCATGACGGAGTAGGACGCGCTGTCGACGAAGCCGACCCGCAACTCTCCGGTGACACCGCTCCGATGCTCGGCCATGAGTCGTGCGAGTGCGTCGGCGTCAGCGGTGAGTCGTCGGGCCTCGGGAAGAAGAATCTCGCCCGCCCGGGTGAGCTTGACGCTTCGTGTGGATCGTTCGAAAAGCGTCGCTCCAAGCTCTTCTTCGAGACTGCGAATCTGTTGGCTCAGCGGAGGCTGAGCCATGTGCAGGCGCGCCGCGGCGCGCCCGAAATGCAATTCCTCAGCGACGGCGACGAAGTACTTCAGGCGCTTCAAATTCATACGATACACATCTTAATATCTCCAAGATTGATACTATGTGCGGGTCCAATGCACTCCTATGGTTGGTGCATGGGTTTATTCAGCCTCAATGGAGGAAGCGGCTCGAAGCCGCCTCGGTACTCAGCAGCTGGTCTCCTGGCCAAGGGCCTCAAAGGGGAGGCGTGGCCACGGGTGTGGCGCGATGTTCCGCTCAGGAGCACCTACGACGTCATCATCATCGGCGGCGGCGTGCACGGTTTGGCCACGGCGTACTACCTGGCCACCAACCATGGCATCACGAATGTCGCCGTGCTCGACAAGGCGTATCTGGGTAGCGGCGGTTCCGGCCGCAACACCGCCATCGTCCGCTCGAACTATCTCACGCCCGAAGGCGTTGCGTTCTATGACCGCTCGCTCACGTTGTACAACTCGATGTCGCAGGATCTCAACATCAACGTGATGTTCTCCGAGCGCGGTCACCTCACGCTGGCCCACAGCGACGCCGCGCTGCGCACCATGCGGTGGCGCGCCGAAGTCAACAAGCTGCAGGACATCAACTCCAGCGTGATCGACCCGCAGGAAGTCAAGAAGATCGTCCCAAGCCTCGACATCTCACCCGACGCGCACCATCCCATCACCGGAGCGTTGTACCACCCGCCCGGTGGCACCATTCGTCACGATGCGGTTGTGTGGGGCTACGCCCGCGGCGCCGATCATCGCGGCGTGGAGATGCATCAGAAGACGGAAGTGCTCGACATCCTTTGCGAGGGTGGCGAAGGCCCCGACGGTAAGGGCCCCGGCGGCAAAGTCACCGGTGTCCGCACCAACCGTGGTGACATCTCGGCACCCATCGTCGTCAACTGCACTGCGGGTTGGGCAACACTGATCTCGGACATGGCAGGTGTACGCCTGCCGATCACCACCCAGCCGTTGCAGGCTGCCGTGACCGAACCGGTCAAGGTCTTCCTGCCTGCAGTGGTCGTCTCCGGTTCCCTGCACTGTTACGTCAGCCAGACCGACCGAGGCGAACTGGTTTTCGGTGCAGCTGTCGACCCCTACACGAACTACAACGTGCGGGGCTCTCTCGATTTCACCGAAGGGCTCGCTGGTCACATTCTCGAACTGATGCCCGGCCTTTCCAAGATGCGCCTGCTGCGCCAATGGGCAGGTCTGTGCGACATGACGCCGGACTACTCGCCGGTCATGGGCTTCACGCCTGTCGAAGGGTTCCTGTGCGATGTCGGTTGGGGCACCTACGGCTTCAAGGCCGGCCCCGTCTCGGGTGAACAGATGGCCGAATGCATTGCCACCCAGCAGACCCCGAAGCTCATCGAAGCATTCAAACTCAGCCGTTTCGAGACCGGAAACCTGGTCGGCGAAAAGGGCGCAGCCGCCGTCGGGCACTGACATGCAAACGCCTTCGGCGATTGCACTCTGACATGCAAACGCCTTCGGCGATTGCACTCTGATCCTCTCCTCCTGAACCCTCACAAGATCGAACGAGAAAGACACACACGATGCTCCTGGTCCCGTGCCCCAACTGTGGGCCCCGCAACTCCAGCGACCTTCGCCATGTCGGCGAGTCCACCAAGCGCCCCGACCCCAACACGGCCACGCCTGCTGAGTGGCGCGACTACCTGTACCTGCGAGACAACGTGGCTGACTGGAACAGCGAAACCTGGTACTGCTCGCGTGGCTGTCGCAAATTCTTCAAACTTGAACGCAACACCGCTACGAACGAGTTCCGCAATCCGCCGCTGCCCGGCAACAAGCTTGGAGGGAAAGCATGAGTCGTCTACCCAAACAACACGGCGAAGTCATCAACCGCGACAAGACCGTTCGCTTCACCTGGAACGGTACGTCCCTCACCGGCTTCGAAGGCGACACCATTGCGTCGGCGCTTGTCGCGAACGGCGAGCAGATCGTCTCCCGCAGCATGAAGTACCACCGGCCGCGTGGGTACATGACCGCCGACTTCTGGGATCCGAACGGCTTTGTGCAGGTTGGCATCGAACCGAATGTGCGTTCCGGTCACCGCCTGCTTGACGAGGGCATGGTCATCGATCCGCAGAATGTCTGGCCGTCACTGGATCGCGACGTCAAGGCTGCGAATGGCCTGGTGGGTCGCTTCCTGACGGCGGGCTTCTATTACAAGACCTTCATGGTCCCGAAGCTGTGGCCCGCGTTCGAAAAGGTGCTGTCCACGTTCGCCCCGGGCGGCACCGTTGACCTCGACACGCCGCACGAATATCACGACAAGCGGTATGCCCATCCGGATGTGCTCGTCGCCGGTGGCGGGCCAGCCGGCATGCAGGCCGCAATCTCGGCCGCCGAAGCGGGCGCAAAGGTGATGATCGTCGAACATGAACATCATCTCGGCGGTCACCTGCTGTGGGGTACCGACGAACAGCAACAGCTGGCCCGCTCCATGGCTGCAGCTGTCGAGGCTGCCGGCGTGGAAATTCTGGTGAACTCCACGGTCACTGGTCGCTACGAAGACAACTGGGTGGCCATCAACCAGCGCAGCCATGAGATTGCGGTGGAGCGCCTGATCAAGGCTCGCGCCAAGGTGCTCGTGGTCGCCCCGGGCCTGATTGAGCGCCCGTACGTCTTTGCGGGCAATGACAAGCCCGGCGTGATGATGTCCAGAGCGGTGCGGCGCCTCATCAACATGTACGCCGTCAAGCCCGGTCAGCGGGCTGTCGTGTTCAGCGCCAACGCCGACGGCGACGCAACCGTTGCCGACCTCGAACGGGCCGGGGTGGAGGTCGCTCAGGTCGTTGACGCTCGCATCGGGGGCAACGTGGTTGAAGCCGAAGGCCCCGCGAAGCGTCTGTCCAGCGTGAAGCTCGCTGATGGCCGTTCCATCGAAGCAGATCTGCTCGTGGTGGCTGCCGGGTGGACTGCGCCAACGTCGCTGCTGAACATGGCTGGCGATCGCCCCGTCTACGACGAGAACGCCGCCCGGTTCTTCCCGGACAAGCAGGTGGAAACAGTGCTGACCTGCGGAGGTATCTCCGGCGACGGCACCGTTGAGGAACTGCGTGAGCACGCCGCCAATACGGGCCGCCTCGCAGCCGCCCGCGCTGCGGTCACCGCCCACCGGCTCCAAGCGCACACCGCCCGGGCCGAATCCGTGGTCGGCGCCGAACCGACGTGGCCTGCAGATGACCGGACCCCCCTCGGTCGTGACGCTCACCCGGAGCTGTATCGCTCCACCACGCACGGCATGGTCGACTTCTCCGAAGACGTCGGCTCGAAAGACCTCATCGCTGCAGCGAAGGAGGGTTACGACTCGGTCGAGCTTCTCAAGCGGTACACCACCGCCACGATGGGTCCGGCCCAGGGCAAGCTCGAAACGGTCAACACTGTGGCTGTGCTGGCTGATGCGCGTGGTGAAACCATCGAGGAGGTGGGCACCACCGTGTGGCGTCCTCCCTACGCACCCATCAGCCTTGGTGGACTCGCCGGTCGCGTGTTCAACCCGCACCGCGTTTCCGCCATCCACGGCTGGCACGAGGAGAACAATCAGACGCCAATCCAGGCGGGTGCCTGGGAGCGCCCCGAGCACTATGGAAATCCGGCTGCGGAGGTGACCAACACCCGAACCAACGTCGGCATCATCGATGTCAGCCCGCTTGGCAAGCTCGAGCTGCGGGGACCTGATGTTCCGAAGCTCCTCAACCTGCTCTACACGAACAAGTGGATGAAGCTGCCTCTCAACAGCGTGCGCTACGGAGTGATGTGCGCTGAAGATGGCGTGGTGCTCGACGACGGCGTGACGGGTCGCCTCGGAGACGATCATTACCTCATGACGACCACGAGTTCCGGAGCAGCACGCGTCTGGGAGTGGGCCGAGAATTGGCTGCAGACCGAACGGCCGGATTGGAAGGTGCATGTCACCCCGGTCACCACTGCGTTGACATCCATCAACATCGCTGGTCCGAAGTCACGTGAACTGCTTGGTCGACTCACGGACGTGGACCTTGACCCCGAGGCCTTCCCGTATATGACGCTGCGTCAGGGGACTGTTGCTGGCATCGACAACTGCATCATGTGGCGTATCGGTTTCACCGGAGAGATGTCCTACGAACTGCATGTCCCGTCCAGTCATGGCCGTTTCATGTGGGAGCAGTTGATGGAGCACGGCAGGGATCTCGGCATCAAGGCGTTCGGTCTCGAAGCTCAGCGCATCATGCGCCTCGAGAAGGGTCACTTCATCGTGGGCCAGGACACCGACGGTCTGACGCTTGCACCCTCGGCTGGTATCACCGGTCTCATCAAACTCGACAAGGAAGACTTTGTCGGCAAGACCGAGCTGGCATGGGCTATGGAAAGCCGGATGGATGAGCTGCCCCGGGTGGTTGCCATTCAGCCGGTCGACATCTCTGAGGTTCCGCCCGAGGCTTCCCAGATTGTGCGTGAGGGAACGAACGAGATCCTTGGACGCATCACTTCTTCGCGCATGTCGCCCACGCTGAATCGCGGTGTCTGTCTGGGGCAGGTTCCGGTGTCGCATGCAGAAGCCGGAACCATCCTGACCATCGTTATCCCCGACGGACGCCGCATCAAGGCACGCGTTCATGACCACCACGCCCATTTCGATCCGGAAGGAGAGCGTCTCCGTGCCTGAATTTGAGAGCGCTGTAATGAAGACCTATCCAACGAAGGCGGGTCAGGCTCTGCGACTGGCCGACGAGTCCGCCTTTGCAAAGACACTCGTCCGATCCGATCAGCCGCAATTCGGCGTTCGCTTTGGACAGTCCACGCGCTCTGGCGACGCGTTCATCGCCGCAACCCGGCCCGATGAGTGGTTGATCCTCAGCTCGGTTGAAGCCATGGACGCAGCCGTCGCCTCGGTCAACACCGGCGGATTCACATCGGTGATTCCGTTCACTCACGGCCGTTCGCTGTTCCGGCTGACCGGCGAACTGGCACCAAAGGCCCTGGAGAAGGTCTGTGGCATCGACTTCGCCAACCCCATGACGCCGAATGGGGCTGTGGTTTCCGCCTCGGTGGCGCTTGTCTCGTGCGACATCATGCGAGATGACGTCGCCACAGGTTCTGCTGGCGGCGAGGTTTCCTATCGCATCATGTGCGATCGGTCATTCGGCCAGTATCTTTTCGATGCGCTGGTGGATGCCGGCAATGAGTTCGGCATCTCGGTCGACTGACACGCAAGCAACTTCCCCTCATCCCTGACGAAGGACTGAATCATGACTGCAGTGAACCTCGATGGCGAGGAAGTCGCCGGCAAAATCCGCGCAGACCTGAAGACCCGAATCGAAGCACTCGCTGAGCATGGCGTCGCGCCCGGTCTCGGCACACTGCTCGTTGGCGACGATGGCCCCTCGGCGAACTACGTGGCCATGAAGCATCGTGACTCCGAGGCGCTCGGGATGACGTCTCGCGAAGTGGTTCTGCCCAACGATGCCACGCAGGCCGACATCGACGCGGTTGTCGACGACTTCAACGCCGATTCAAGCGTGCACGCGTACATCATTCAGTACCCTTTTCCAAAGGGCCTGGACTACGAGGCTGCGCTCATCCGGGTGCTTCCTGAGAAGGATGCTGACGGCCTGCACCCGGTCAACCTCGGCAAGCTGGTGCAGGGTGTTGACGCTCCTGTGGCGTGCACCCCTGCGGGCATTCAGCAGCTGCTGAGCCACTATGACGTGCCGATCAAGGGGCAACACGTGGTCATCGTCGGACGCGGGCTGACCATTGGTCGTCCGCTGGCCAACCTCATGGCACTGAAGCGGGACATGGCCAACGCTGCGGTGACTGTTGTGCACACAGGTGTGCCGGACATCTCGGTGTACACCCGCCAGGCTGACATCCTGATTGCCGCCGCCGGTGCTCCACGGATGATCAGGGCCGACATGGTGAAGCCCGGTGCCGCTGTTGTCGCCGCTGGTGTGAGCTTCGAGGGCCGCAAGCTGGTTTCCGACGTGGATGACGCTGTGGCAGAGGTTGCTGGCTGGTTGTCACCTCGTATCGGCGGTGTTGGACCCATGACCCGTGCGCTTCTCATGGCAAACACCGTCGCCGCCGCTGAACGCACCCTCACCAGCTGAGACGCACGCGGCGCTCCCGGTGTCAGACACACCGTCACAAGCGGTGTCAGACACACCGTTACAAGCTGCGTTGTTCAAGGGCAGGCGCCTGGGCCGAATCTCCCAATTTCGTGCCTGCCTGGAATGCGGCGCATAAGAGGACGTTGTATACCGATGAGATCCCTGCTGCAGTGTTTCTGCGACAATTGCTCTCGGGATTCGGTTAGGATCGAACACATGTTCGTAGCAGATATGGGCGCTCTTGCGTCAGACCCTCATCACGCCAGCGCGCGTCGCTGTCGGGCAGTGCTCGGCGCTGCCACGCGCATCCGCAGCTGGCTGACCGAACGCGAAGTTCAGTGGATGGCACGCCTCGTTGAAGCCGAGGGCCGCGACCAACCGACGGGCGCCTTCTCGCGAGCCCTCGCCGCCGACGAGGCTCTCGACCTCCCGCAAGCTTCCTAGCCCTCAGGTGCCGGCGAGGCGAGCCGCTACCTCAGCGAATGCCTCCTGCGTACCGTCGTCCCGCCCCTCTTCCTCAGAGGAACCGTTACAAGTTGGCGGCGAGTGACACATAGTGAGGCTTCCTCAGAGGAACCGTTACAAGTGGTGCGCCTCTTCCTCAGAGGAACCGTTACAAGTGGTGCGCCTCTTCCTCAGAGGAACCGTTACAAGTGGTGCGCTTCTTCCTCAGAGGAACCGTTACAAGTTGGCGGCGAGTGACACATAGTGCGCCTCTTCCTCAGAGGAACAGTTACAAGTTGCGCCTCTTCCTCAGAGGAACCGTTACAAGTTGGCGGCGAGTTACATTCGGGCGGTGACCTCATCAGCCGTGAAACCATTCCGCTTCGGCCTTCAGATGCATCAACCCTTCGAGGGGCGCAGCTGGACCGACTCTGCCAGGATGGTCGAGGACATGGGATTCTCAACCCTGTTTGTTCCTGACCACTTCACCACGCAGTTCGCTCCGATTGTGTCCCTTGCGGCGGCAGCTGCGGTCACCACCACACTCAAAGTAGGGGCGTTGGTCTTCGGCAACGATTATCGCCATCCGGTTGAACTTGCGAAGGAAATGGCGACGCTCGACGTCGTGTCTGAAGGGCGTCTCGAGTTTGGACTTGGTGCAGGGTGGATGCGAACGGATTACGACCAGGCTGGCATCACCTACGACACTCCTGGCACGCGTATCGAACGCATGCAGGAGAGTCTCGACATCATCCGAAAGTGCTGGGCCGGTGAACCGTTTGACTACGCAGGCGAGCATTACACGATTGCTGGCTACGACGGGTTTCCTCGTCCCCACACTCCGGGCGGTCCGCCCGTCATCGTCGGAGGGGGCGGTCCTCGGATGCTCGGTGTGGCTGCTCGCAACGGCGACATCGTGGGTATCACGGCCAATCTTCGAGCCGGCGAGGTCGGCCCTGATGCCACCAAGGACTCCATGCCTGACGCCTACGACGCGAAGGTCGCGCGAGTGCGCGAGGTCGCAGGAGACCGGATCGACGACATCGAGCTCTCCAGCCTGACGATGTCGACCATCATCACAGACGACCAAGCTGGTGCAACGGCCGGAATGGCAGAACTGTTCGGCCAGCCTGCCGAGGCCGTCGCGGCAAGCCCTGCGCTACTCATTGGCTCGGTGGATGAGATCGCCGAAACGCTGATTGAGCGCCGGGAGCGCTGGGGATTCAGCTACGTCGTCGTACAGGACGACGGCACACAGGAGGCGTTTGCTGAGGTTGCGGTCCGGCTCGCTGGCACCTGAATCTCTCTCTGCGGAAATTCGGGCCGGCTGCTACAGCGCGTCGATTGCGTTCGAGGACTCATGTCGAAAAGGTCTCGTTCCGCAGCGAGAACCTCGGGCGATGCCAACCCCTCGGACGGCTATGCGGTCACGGGCACCGAGCCGTCTCGAAGAGAAGCCAGTCGGATTCGGGCAGAGTTCAACAAGATCCGAAAGCTCAGGTCGCCTTCGAACTTCTTGCGACCTCGATGGGCCATTACGCGAACGCTCGACGATTCCGCGAATCCGAAGTGTGAGGCGATGAGCCGAGGCCCGCACACACCACTTTCAATTGCAAGCAGCACGGCGACCAACCGTGCCGGGTTCGACTTGGTGGACCGATTCTCGTAGACAATCTCCGGAGCTACGCCGATGCTGTACGCCGCTGCTGACGCAACAAGGTCCAGCTCGCCGATGTCTCCGCGTGGCTCGGGAGCCCATTGCCGCACCCCGTCACTGAACGATGTCATGTCGGCCGGCAAGTCGGTGGAAACGAGCTTTGCGTATTGATCGATTCCACCGGCGATCTCGTGGACGAATCTTTCGGATTCGGTTCGCTTCGACGCGGGCCGACGGCAAGCAAAGTTCGACCAGGGATACACGTCGAGCTGATACGACAGTTCGAGCGGATTTCGGTGGATGTACCTGGCAGTGGCGAGTAGCTGTTTATCGGATTCGACTTGAGTTGAGTGGAAGCGTTGTTTGAAGAGCGATCCATCGAATCCGTGCGAGGTGTTGAACGCTCGGGTGTAGCGGGCTCCGAGCCGCTGAAGGGTGGACGAGAGGCCCCCAGTCCGGCAGTGCACCAACAGATGGTAGTGATTTCCCATCAGGCAGTAGCCGGCAACGTCGACCGAGGCCGATTCGGCCGCTGACTGCATTAAGCGAACAAAGAGCCTCCGGTCCACATCATCGATGAAGACGTTGTAGCGCCTTGCGCCTCGGTTCGTGACATGAAACCAGCCGGTGAATGAGTCATTGCGTATCGGTGAGACCATGCGCGCACCGTACGTGTGCGCTCTCCCACGGGACTTTCACTTTGCTTGCAAATCGCTGCTCACTTGTAACGGTTCCTCTGAGGAAGGTGTGCTCGAGGAAGGCGTGCTTGTAACGGTTCCTCTGAGGAAGGCGTGCTCGAGGAATGCGTGCTTGTAACGGTTCCTCTGAGGAAGGTGTGCTGAGGAAGGTGTGCTCGAGGAAGGCGTGCTTGTAACGGTTCCTCTGAGGAAGGTGTGCTGAGGAAGGTGTGCTGAGGAAGGCGTGGGGTTGTTGCGGCGCGTCGGATTCAGGTGGTGGTGCTTGGGGGTGCGCTGGGGGCTGATTCGAGGCCGAGTTCGACGTTGATGCGGCTGCTGGAGTCGACCTTCTGATTGCCGCCGACGCCGAACACAAGGTCTATACCGAGCTCGTTGCAGATGGCGGCTTCGGGCACGAACTCTGGTTTGCGGTCTCCGCCGTTGCCGAACGACAATGTGAGACCGGGAAAAAGTTCGAACGCGTGGGCGAGCGAAGCGCTCACGGTGCGATCCTCATCGACGGCAACGAACGCGTGATCCACGGCCTGCAGGGCGTTGACCACGCGCAGGCGATCGGTCTCGTCGATGATGACCTTCCCCTTCTTCATGACCTGCTGGGCGTTGTTGTTGACAATGACGATGAGCTGGTCTGCGCGAGTGGCAGCGTCCTCCAACATGTCGAGATGTCCAACGTGGAGAGGACTGAAATAGCCGCTCAGGATGATTCCGGTTTGGGGCGCCATAGGAGGAGGGTATCGGTGCGTCTGCCCGCAGCTGAAGTCTGAAATGCTGGGTGGATCAGGCCCTGCGTCTCAGAGCCCTGCGTCTCAGAGCCCCTGTGGATCAGGCGCTGCGTCTCAGAGCTCTGCGTCTCAGAGCAGTGCCATCTCGGAGTCGACCATCATCGCCACGAGCTGTTCGAAGTCAACAGTTGGCTTCCAGCCCAGATCCCGTTTCGCTTTGGACGGGTCGCCGCGCAGGTGGTCGACTTCTGCCGGGCGCTCGTAGCGAGCGTCGTAGCGGACGTGGTCTTCCCAATTGAGGCCGAGTCGGGCGAAGGCCAGCTCGCAGTACTCGCGCACGCTGTGATCTTCGCCGGTGGCGATCACGTAATCTTCGGGCCTGTCCTGTTGGAGCATGAGCCACATGGCTTCGACGTAGTCACCAGCGAATCCCCAGTCTCGTCGGGCATCGAGATTGCCGAGGTACAGCTGCTCCTGCATTCCACTCTTGATTCGGGCGGCGGCACGAGCAATCTTTCGGGTCACGAATGTCTCGCCTCGTCGCGGGCTTTCGTGGTTGAACAGAATGCCGCTCACCGCGTACATGTCGTAGCTCTCTCGGTAGTTCACGCACATGTGATGGGCGAAGACTTTGGCGGCGGCATACGGGCTTCGTGGGTGAAACAGGCTGTTTTCGTGTTGTGGGGCGGGGGTTGAACCGAACATTTCTGAGGACGACGCCTGGTAGAAACGCGTGTGAGTGGAGTTCATCCGTATCGCTTCGAGGAGACGAACCACGCCGGTGCCGACGACATCAGTCGTGAACTCGGGCATCTCAAAGCTGACCTTCACGTGAGACTGGGCCGCGAGGTTGTATACCTCGTCCGGCTGGATCTGCCGGATCAGGCGAGCAAGGCTGGAGCTGTCGCTGAGATCTCCGTAGTGAAGAAAGAAGTTGCGATTCTCGGATTGTGGTTCTTCGTAGATGTGATCGAGGCGCCACGTGGTCACCGAGGATGAGCGGCGAATGAGGCCGTGAACCTCGTACCCCTTGGAGAGAAGCAGGTCTGCGAGGTAGGAACCGTCCTGACCGGAGACACCGGTGATGAATGCGACTGGCATTTGAAGAGTGGTCGGGCCTTTCAGTATTCAGGGATTCAGGGATTTGGAGTTCAGGGATTTTCGGACTCAGGAATGAAGTGAACGGCGAGGAGGACGTCCTCGACCAGGTTCAGTTCAGCGCTGAAGGTTGATTCGCCGGTGGTGGACTCCACCCATCCAGCAGGTGCGGTCACGTTGATGGTCATGGACGTCTCCGTGGCGGCTGGTTGGGCGCCGACGTAGATGTTGTACCAGCCAGGCCGGGTGGAGCCATCGACGGTGGTGGTGATGACGCGTTCGACTCCCCGGGGGATATCGGTGAAGACCAGCCTTCTCAGCCGTCCGTATTCGAAGTAGGTCTCCTGGCCGATCTTGATCAAACCGTTCTCGAAGACGTCCCGCACATTGTGGTTGCTCCAGAGCGACACTCTGGATCGGTGGGTTCCGGGTTCGAGTTCAAAATACCACCCGGGTGAGCCCTGCACATAGGCGGGCAGGTCTTCTGGTGCCCTGTTCGTGAGAGAGACCGCCAGGTTGCCGAAGAAGCGTCCGGTCGACGGGTCGAACTCCACGTCGTAGAGAATGTCGCGCTCAAGGTAGGGCTCGAGCTTGTTCGGTGCTGCCGCGTCGGTGGTGACGTGGATGTAGTCGACCGTGGGCTGCGTGGCAGGGATCTGCGACCGGAGGAAGATCCGGTTCAGGAATGCGTTCTCTTCGTCGTCGAAGGTGGTGAATTGCAGGCGTTTTTGTCGGGCGACGGGTCCGAATACCTCGCCAAGCCGTTCGGGTCCGGGAATCTCGGCCGAGAGCATGCTGGCAAAAATTCGTTCACCCGTAGCAACCAGAGCTTCGGTCCGGGCGTCGATACTCGAGAACACACCAATGCCCGTGCCGGTAATGGATTCGTACTGTCCCTTCATGAGGTAGTCGGGAAGGGTGTCCTTGTTGAGAGTGGTGTCGGTGCCCTCAACGGCGACTTCGAGATCCACGAGTTCCATCATGGCGGCGAGCGCGAATGGATCCATGACCAGTAGGCCGTCGATCTCGGGAAGACCTTTCTTCGGCATGACGTCGCGGGTTGCCCGCGCAATGGTGGGTAGGTCAATGGTGGCGGTGAGGTTGCCGAAGTAGTTGGCCAGTCCGTTGGCGCCGTAGTTGAGGTACGGCTCGGGGTAGGTGTCGGCCTCCGCCAAGCCTGGTCGGGGAATGTCCGGGTGCTCGTCCAGGTCTCCGCCGTACCCGGCATCGATGACGGACACCTTGCCGTTGTTCGCGGAGATGAAGGCGAACGCTGATGCGAACCCGCCAAACTCTCGTGGTTCTGCGGGGTTGGTGAACATGACGAGGTAGGTGCGTTCACCATCAGCTCCGAGCATTCCGGGGACGACCCTCGCTGCTTCGGCGGCAAGACTGATGTCGCCGCCGGCATTGCCGAGTAGTTCGAGGGCTGCGTCCACTCGCTTGCCGAGCGGGGAGAGCAGCCACGGAGAGCGGGCGGCGGTGAGTGAACGTTGGGCTTCGAGAAGTGTTGATTCTGCGTTGCTCAGTTCGCTGCCGACGGTGGCGAGTAAAGCGATGTCGATCTGGCCGTTGGCTCCGCGCACCTGATCGATATCCGCGCTTCCTGCAGCAGACTGGGCGGCCCGGGTGAGCGCCCGTCCTTCGACGGCAGCCACTTCCACGGCTCGATGGTTCTGGGCCAGGATGGGAACGAACCGGGCCGGCTTGGCCCAGACTGCGCCAAATCTGCCCTCTGCGTCGGCGAAGTGTTCTTCGGCGAGTGCCAGTTGCTCGATGGCCTTTTCCTGGTTGCCCTGTCGAGCGAAATCGAGTCCGTCTTCGGCGCGTTGAATGCCAGCCTCAGCGGCGGAGCGTCCCGCGAGGCTGCTGCCGAGGGCGAGCACACCAGCCAGCACGCAGAAGGCGCCGATGCCGAGGGCGGCTTGGCGAACCCGAAACCGCACAGGAGAGTCGGTCGCTTTGAAAGCACTGACCAGCACGGGTATGACGGCTGCGGCGGCCATCACGGCACTGAGGCGACTTATGCCGAACCGATCGTGCAACTGGAGTATTGCAACTGCGCCAATCGCTCCGAGGGCTGCGGCGATTGTGCGCACCAGCGGCATGGGTTGATTGCGCCATTCCTGCACGATGGCGGCGCCGACGCCGGCTGCGACAATGACCCACATGGCGCCGATCCCAACGCCGACAAGTGGCACGATCAGCAGGAACAGGACAGGCCATCGGGTTGCTCGCGAAGCTGCGATCGTGACGATGAATACGAAGGCACCAACGACAAGAAGATCCCACAGGGGGGTTCCCGTGGGTTCTGCGTTCGTAAACAGCGCAGCGACAAATGCTGCAAATATGCCGATGATTGTTGGCGCCATGTCGAGGAGCACGGTCGCCATCGTGACCGCACCATCTGCGTTCGGCTCTTCACGTGGTTCATCCGTCGATGTGGGCGCCAACTTCGGTGTTGGTGGTGCAGGCGTCGCCGGTGTCTCTTCTTCGAAGAGCCGTATGTCGGGGAGGAGGTCATCACCGAAAGCGGCCGTTGAGCGGCGCTGCATCGGGCGTCCGCCCTGACGAGGCTGTTCGAGGTCATCGGTCACCGGTACATGGTACGGCCCGGCGGCCCGAACAACTGGTCACGGCCCGCTGGGTGCCGCGATCTGCTGAGAGGGGACGCGATGTCCTTAGAGCGAGAGCGGGGGCAGAGCTGATTCCACCAACGGGCGGCTTGTGAGTACGCTGGGGGTGTGGGAGATGATCAGCTCGTCGCAACGGTGGCGGCTTCGACGAAGCCGCGCGGTCGGTCCGGCACCGGTCGCATCCTGCCGTCGCGCCCGGACGGCATGCGGGCGCTGTATCTCGTCGATGCAGGCACGCTCTACACAGCGATGGTTTTCATCACGTTCGCACGATTCGGTGAGCAGTGGCCGACGTACCCGGTGTCGCACTACCTCACCGGGTTTTCTGTCGCCACGGTTACTCACTTGCTCGTTTACTACTTCGGTGGCTTGTACGAACGTGATCACAGCCTCGGTTCGCGCCGCTGGTTGCCTCGGGCTGCCGGTCTGAGCGGAGTGGCGGTACTGATCGATGCTGCCATGGGAATTGCCCTTGACCGGTACCTGATGCCGCGATGGAATCTGGTCATTCTTCTCGTGGCTTCGTCGCTGGTTGTGGCGTTCAATCGGTGGTTTGCGCACTCAATGATCGTGCACCGGTTTGGGCGTCCCCGGGTGCTCCTTGTCGGAAACCCTGATGACACGTCGTTGGCGGAACAGCATCTTGAAGTAAGCGACCGCGATGCCGTTGTCTGTCATCGCGTGACGACGAATGCGGAGATCATCGAGGCAGTGAATGAGCACGGCATCACTGATGTGCTCATCACAAGTGGGTACGTGGACGACATTTATCCCCACCCCCTGAGTCAACTTGAGTCTCGACGCATTTCGGTTTACTACCGATTGGAGCCAGCCGACACGCTGCTCGGTGTGCGGCGAAGCCACCAGATCGCCGGCATGCCATTCGTGATCCTGCGGCTGCACGCAATGCCCTCCTACAAGCTGCGACTCAAACGCCTGATGGAACTGGCGGTTCTGGCTGTCCTGAGTCCAGTGATTCTTCTGGTTGTTGGACTGCTTGCTCTTTACGTCAGGATCGTTGCCGGAGCGGGGGTGTTCTATACCCAGAAACGGGTGGGTCGAAACGGCGAACACTACGACATCATCAAGTTCCGCACGATGTACCACGGCGCGGAGAAGCAGACCGGACCGGTCAAGGCTGATCGGACTGATGAGCGGGTCGTGCCGTGGCTTGCGTGGATGCGCCAGATGCGAATGGATGAACTGCCTCAGGTTTGGAATGTGGTTCGGGGAGAGATGTCGATTGTGGGTCCGCGTCCGGAACGGCCCGGCTTTGCGAAGAGCTACGAAGAACTGATTCCCGGGTACTCACGTCGTCATGACATCGCGCCGGGTATCACCGGCATGGCTCAGGTTCAGGGCAGCTATCACACGGACCCGGGCTACAAGCTGGGTCATGACCTGCAGTATCTCGTCAACTGGTCGCCCATTCTGGATCTGCAGCTCATGGTCCGCACCGTATGGGTTGTGCTGAGCCGACAGGTTTAGACCGACCGGCTTCGCTGACCTAGAAGAGCCTGGTTGTGTCGTCCAGGAGGGGGGCGGCGCTGTCTCTGGGCGACACATGGGCTTGGTCTTCGGTGACCGGCCAGTCAATGGCGAGAGTGGGGTCGTTCCAGCGGATTGAGCCTTCCGAGTCGGGCTTGTAGAAGCCGCCGGTCACCTTGTAAGCGATGCGGCAGTTGGGTTGCAGCGTGCAGAATCCGTGCCCGAATCCGGCCGGCACCCACAGTTGGTTTCCAATCGCAGCGTCCAACTCGACGCTCACATGCTTTCCGAAGGTTGGCGAGCTCGTGCGGAGATCAACAGCCACATCGAGCATCGAACCGGTCACAGCCCGGACGAGCTTGCCCTGTGCATGAGGAGGAAGCTGAAAGTGGATTCCGCGGACGGTTCCCTGTGCAGCCGAGAAGGACTCGTTGTCCTGCGCCCATGCGCCAACGTCGATGCCGGCGTCTGCGAGGGTGCGTAGGTTCGCCACCTCGCTGAACCAGCCGCGGCTGTCACCATGACGCGCCGGGGTGACCTCAACGACATCAGGGATTGCAGTGCGGCGTGTCTGCATCTCAGTTCATTCCTGACAGCCCGCGGCGAACACTTGCATCAGCGTTGATGAGCGGCTGCCACCATGTCTGATTGTTGAGGTACCACGTCACGGTTTGGCGGAGGCCCTCTTCGAAAGACACCGTGGGCTTCCACCCCAGTGCACTTTCAATCTTGGTGCTGTTGATTGCGTAGCGCAGGTCGTGTCCCGGCCGGTCGGCGACGAACTCGATGAGGCTGCGCCTCGACGTCACGTTGGGTAGGTGTCCGGCAATGTCGTCAACAAGGTCGCAGAGTGTTTCCACGACTGCGAGGTTGGTGCGTTCCTCGTTTCCGCCCACGTTGTACGTTTCGCCTGCCACGCCCTGCTCGAGGACCTTCACCAGCGCTGCCGCATGATCTTCGACGAAGAGCCAGTCCCGGACGTTCTCGCCGCGCCCGTACACCGGAAGCGGTTCACCGGTCATGGAACGGATGACGATCAGCGGAATCAGCTTTTCCGGGAACTGGTACGGACCGTAGTTGTTTGAGCAGTTCGTGATCAGCACCGGAAGGTCGAAGGTCTCGCCCCAGGCCCGAACCAGATGATCGCTGCCGGCTTTGCTGGCCGAGTAGGGCGACCGGGGATTGTAGGGCGTGGATTCGGTGAACGCCGGTTCGGTCATCGAGAGCGAACCGAACACCTCGTCTGTCGAGACGTGCACGAACCGCTCGATTCCCTGGTGGCGTGCAGCTTCGAGCAGGTTCGCAGTGCCGACAAGGTTTGTGTGGACGAACTGCGCAGGGCCGTCGATGGACCGGTCGACGTGTGATTCTGCGGCGAGGTGGACAACTGCATCCGGCGCGTGATCCTTCATGGCGCCGTGCACTGCTTCTGCGTTGCAGATGTCAGCTCTCACGAAACTGAATCTGGTGCTGCTGACAGCATCGGCCACGGACCCTTCGGTGGCGGCGTACGTCATCGCATCAAGCACAACCACGCTGTGGTCTGTGGTGGCGATCAGGTTACGAGCGACCGCCGATCCAATGAACCCTTTGCCGCCGGTGACGAGAACTTTCATGCAGAATCGCCGAGCAGTTGCAGGAGGTACTGGCCGTAGCTGTTCTGTTTCATGGACTCGCCAGCCCGTCCGAGGGTTTCATCATCGATCCAGCCGTTCAGCCACGCGATCTCTTCGAGGCAGGCAATTGGGTTGTTCTGTCGATGCTGGAGCACCCGCACGAACTCTGATGCCTCCACCAGTGAGTCGAATGTCCCGGTGTCGAACCAGGCGTAGCCGCGTTTGAGTTTCACGACGTCGAGCAGCCCGCGTTCAAGGTACCAGTCGAGAACGGACACAATCTCGAGTTCACCGCGGGCCGACGGCGTGACCTGGCCCGCTGCCTCCACCACGTTGTGGTCGAAGAAGTACAGGCCGGTCACCGCCCATCTGCTCTTCGGTGCCGCAGGCTTTTCTTCAATGGAGACGGCGGCGCCTCCGTCGTCAAGTTCGACAATGCCGTACCGCTGCGGGTCACGCACGTGATACGCCAGCATCGTGGCGCCGCTCTTGCGGGAAGCGGCATCTGCCACGAGGTTGGAGAGGCCTGCTCCGTAGAACAGGTTGTCTCCCAGAGCGAGGCAGGCGCCGTCGCCAGCAAGGAAGTCCTGGCCAATCAGGAACGCCTGAGCCAGCCCATCGGGGGAGGGTTGCACGGCGTAGGACAACTCGATGCCCCACGCGGAACCGTCACCGAGTAGTCGTTGAAAGGCGGGCTGGTCGTTGGCTGTGGTGACGATGAGGATCTCACGGATGCCAGCCAGCATCTGCACGGACAACGGGTAATACATCATGGGCTTGTCGTACACCGGGAGCAGTTGCTTGGAACTGCCGATGGTGATCGGGTGCAGGCGTGACCCTGTGCCCCCAGCCAGAATGATTCCCTTCATAGGGACGAGGGTAGGCGGTGAGTGCGATGTTCGTCTTCAGCGTTTCGCTGGATGTAACCGGGCTGCATGGTCGCAGGGAGTGACGGGACCACTACTGCTCGCTCTGGCATGGTGCGCGACGGTTCAGAAAACCGGGGGACGGCCCGAGCGGGCCATTTTCCATGCGGTTGACCACCGGATTGGTTTGCGGGGCGCCGGGAGTGGGGCGAGACCCTCGCGAGTCCCCGTGATCAGTTCTTTCACCTCGCTGGGGTTCCGGGTGCGAAGCGCTGTGTATGCGAACCATGTGCTCACGTATGCAGCTGCCAGCGGCCACGGCAGGCTGCGGCGTGCCAGCCACATGCGGTTTCGCGCGGTGCGAACCATGGCGGAGGTGTGGCGCGTCAGTGCCGTCTCAGGATGTTCGATCATGAGATCAGGTGCGTACGTGACATCCCATCCAGCGTCGAGGATTCGCCAGGCCAGGTCGGTTTCCTCTAGCGCGTAGAAGAACTCGTCGCAGTAGCCGCCTGCGGCGAGGAAAGCATCTCGGCGTATCGCATGTCCGCCGCCAGGAAACGATGTGACTGGGCCACCCTGGTCGGGTTTGCGTCCAGCAAGACGCGGGTTCCATCGACGCAGTGTCCGGGTGGTGTCTTTGACCACGATCCGGAATCCGACGGCTCCGAGCTTCGGGTTTGCAACGAAGTGGTGCAAACACGATGTGATGAGGTGCGGGGTTCGCGACTTGGCGTCATCGTCGATGAATATCAGGACGTCGCCAGTTGCGACCCCAGCGCCTGCATTGCGGCCGCCCGGCACGCCGAGGTTGGACTCCGGGCGAACAAGTGTCCAGCCAGCGAGGGGCTCGGCGTCGGGGCCGTTCAGTACAAGAATCCGTTCGCCGTCAAAATTGCCAAGCGACTCGTCGAGTTGGGCCAGTTCGGTCTTGCGCCCACCCATGGTGAGGACAATGACGGAGACAGGCGTCATCGGTGTCTACGCAGCTTTTTTGAAGACGAGTATGTCGTGACGATGGCCTGTCCGACCAATGCTGCGGCGCACGAGGGACAGTTTCGCCGACGCCAGATTGTTTTCTGCCCATGCCTTAGTTATGAAGGTCAGACCCCAGTTGTCGGTGGTCGCACCCTCGATTCGGGCGAGATCGCCCTGCCACCCAAGGTTACGGTAGGGCCTGAACATGAAACCATCGCGTCGAAGTTCATCTGCAACGAGTTCGAGGAACTCAATCTTTGGAATGTTCTTGCCGTCCACCAGTCGGTCGTACCGGGGGTTGGGGTCGTTGTAGACGACGCGCCGACTCAGGTCGTGCCACCCATGGACGGTTATGGCTGCGTAGCCACCGGGCTTCAGCACGCGTTCGATATCGCGCATCCACGCCCGCGCTGCTTCCGCTGAGAAGTGGGTCCAAACAGATTTCGACACGAAGAAGTCGACGGAGCTGTCGTCCAACGGCATAGGCGGGTTTTGGTTATTGACCACCCAGCGCTGTTTCGGAAACCTACCTGCTGCGTATTCGATGCTGGAAGGAACCGGGTCAAGGCCAATCCAGTTCATATGAGGGAGCCCGACGGCGAGAGTTCGAATCGTCCGGCCGGTGGAGCATCCGAAATCGGCGCCCGTGAGCGCTGCCGTGAGGTCCATCCCCGCATCTTCCAGGTCCTCCATGAGCAGGTCTGAGTTGCGGAAGTCGAAGAACAGGCGGCGCTCTGACCGGATGTAGTGCACACCCTTGGGGATTTGGCGACCAAAACCGACGGACATGAGTTTTTCGTTCTTTTGGCCGAGCAGGTAGTCCTCAAAGGTGCGAATAAGGCGGGCCGGATCATCGGCAACCGGCGCAGACATTCCGCGGTCCCGCAGCCGATTGATAGCTGCGATGGTCACAGGGTGGCGAGCGGGGACGGTGAGTTTGCGAAGCGTGTCGCCGTTCATGGAGACTTCATCGCGATGGTCGGCCAGGATCGCGTTGAACAAGGACTGGCGGCGGGATGAAAGAGGTTCAGTGTTGCTCATTATGAGGCGCGTTTCTGGACGGAGATGGGGCGAAGCGAGGACGCAGCGACGGTATCAGCAACCATCCGAGCTTGGCGAGCTGATACCGCCGGGAGGGTCGGCCAGCGTTCATAGTCCGGGTATGTACCCACTGTTGATGAGCCGGTCGACATTGCTGCGGGCCCATTCTCGTCCGGTGGGTCGCATCCGAATGGCCAGTTGGCCGTGGGTCGCCACCACGAGTTCGACCATGAGGTCGCCCGCATAATCCCCGTGGCCTTTGGACACGATGATCTCGCCTTCTGCCTGGGCCATGCCCGTGATAGGTCGCGGTAGAGCACGAAAGTGCGGGACGGTTCGAGCAACAAAGAGTAGTTCGGCGCCCTGGTGGAAGGCGTGGAGGATGGATTTCATGTCGATTCGCCAGGTTGAGTCGTTGATGCGTTTCAGTGGCATCGGGGCGTGCTGGTGTGTGCTGGTGAGCACCACCGCCGATGAACCATCGGTACCTGCGTCGCCCAGAACGTCATTGCCAAGCGTGAGGGTGACGTGTTCTTTGGTGATAGCGGACCCTGTGACAGAGTGGTTGGCTGTAGTCCGCACGAGGAACAGCCGGTTGCTGTCGAAGAATGGCACGAGCGAGGCGCTGGTCACTGTGGCGTTCCGACCGTAGTTGGATCGTCCTCGAAGCCGATCCTGGAAGCTACGCCGGATCTCTCCGACATAGTTGTTGTTGCGGACCGCGAGATGCACCCGGTCAAGGTCGTCGGGAAGCTGATCGAGGCTGAGTTGGAACCGAACCACCGCTCGGCGCGGTCGGGTTGAGCGCAGTGCTGCGCCGGGGACGCTTCCGATCACCTCGGGCTGGGCGGTGCCGACCAGCGAACGTGCACCCCACACCAGTTCCCAGCCGGAAAGCGCGACGTCGGCTGGCACCGACACCGACAAGGCGAGCGAGGAGCCGAAGGCCTGTACCTTGAGAAGGAGTGCATCGGGGTCCGTCTGTCGTTTGGCGAGATCCAGAGATCGTGAGTCGGCTGTGAGGCGTCCGTTCAACACTCGGGACGCAGTGCTCCATCGCCGCTCGTCGCGGTCGAGCAGATACCCGTAGCAGCGCTGGCTGCGTTGGCCGAGCAGGGGCATGACATCAGTTCCAAGGTGTTCCATTGTGCGGGCCATGTCTTCTGCGAGCGTTCTCGCGTCGACCGCTGAGCACCGGGGAAGCTTGCGGAGCATCCAGTGCAGGTCGAAGCTGTACGCCTTCCACTGGAACCAGCGAGTGAGTTCTGCCCTCGCTTCAGGCGATGAGGCGCCGGCGGCGATTCTGTCCGCGCCGTTGCGAAGTTCGCGAAGTTGGGCCAGGTCACCGTTGATCTTTGAGGTTGATGCTGTAATCGCGCCGCCGTCGATACGGATACGCCAGTGATAGAGACGTTCCGCAAGCACGGCGGTGGAGGATGAAGCCACATGGGCCCCAGTCATGGCTGCGATGTCCTCGTAAAGAACCTTTTCCGGCCATTGTCCAATCACCTCGTCGAAGAACGTTCGGCGAAACAACTTGTTCCATGGCGTGGAATCGAACATCAGCCACGGGCTCTCAGCAGCGGTGGTGCGGCTCACATCGATCGGGTGTGAAAGATCGTGGAACTCAGAGAGGCGTGTAGCGGAACCGATCAGGCGATCGGTGTTGCACGTAACCAGATCTGCGTCGGCTCCTGTGCCTGCGCTGTGCATCTTCTCCAACATGTCGGGCTCGATGACGTCGTCGGCGTCGATGAAGATGACCCACTGACCGGTTGCATATGGCAGGCCGCCGTTACGTCCGCCTCCAGGCCCTGGTCCTCGTGCTTCCTGGCGAACTGGCTTGAAGCGAGAGTCCTCCGAGGCGAATCGCTCGGCGATTTCGGCGGACCCGTCCGGCGAAGCGTCATCGACCAGAATCGCTTCGAAGTCCGTGAACGTCTGGTCGGCGATGGAACGCAGGCAATCGGGCAGGTATACCTCGACGCCGTAGATCGGAACGATCACACTGATCGCAGGTCTTGTGGGGTTCACGGTGTGCAGGTTAGGGCGCAGGAGCTGCTAGGGGGCAAGGCCATCCCAGCGCTCATCGAATGGATGCTGTTGCCAAATGGCGACACCCGGGGTGTACCACGATACGGAAGGGAGGTTGATGAGGTTGCCGCCGTACTGCGACATCAGCGTCGCGAGGGCACCGTGAACTCGTTGGTCTTCGTCCTCGTCTGCGATGAGGTACGTATTGTCGAAGATCACCAGGCCGTTGCGGGCAAGCTTCTTGTGTACGGCGGCAAATTCCTCCAGGACATCCACCACCAGGTGGGACCCATCGAGGAAAGCAACACGTATCTCGCCCAGGTCGTCCAGCTTCGGGGGCAGCAGCTTTTTGGCATCACCCAGGTATTGGGTTACGACACCGGAGACACCGGCGTGCGCCAGGTTGTTGGTGGCTCTGTCATGGAACGTCTGGTCAATCTCAAAGGTGTGCAGGTGTCCTTGAGTCTTCGAGTCGATGAGCGCCTGTGCGAGCATGATGGTGCTGGATCCGACGTTGGTTCCTGTTTCGATAATGATGTTCTCGGCCTCGGGGTCGAGGTTGGTCATGACGAGGTAGTAGAGCAGACCCCATCCTGGGTAGCCGATGGACCATCCAGTCTTTTCTTTGGCCTCCGTGAGGTTGGCAACGTCATCAAGCTCGCGCAGGTGAGCATTCGGAAGTAGTGAGCGGTCGTAGTCGTATTGGCGGAAGAATTTCGGATCACGCACGTGGTAGTACTCCTTGACCGAGAGGCGCTCGGTCGGGCAGTTCGAACGATAAGCCGTCAACGCAATTCCGCGCTACAGGGCGAGCCTATGTCAGCGATCAGGTTCTGTCTTTCTTCGTGCACCTGCGGTGTTTCGGTTTGTGTCCGGGTGTAGGTACCACCGGCAGAACATCAATAGTCGCTACGCTGCATCTGAGCTTGAAGGAGATACACATAATGGACGACAAGTTGATTGCCCTGTTCAGTGAAGGTCTGAGCGTCCCCACTGAGGACCTGACCGACGAAACCTCGCCGGACAACACTGAAAGCTGGGACAGTCTTGCGGCTATGAATATGGTCTCACTCATCGAGGACACGTTCGACGTTCAGCTGTCCACCCGCGACATTATGAAGATGCGCTCCATTGGCGTCGCTCGCTCGGTTCTGCAGGGCAAGGGTGTCGATGTCTGATATGCCGACTTGGCGCGAGAACGCCAAGCATTGGAAGTCACTCCAAGCCGGGTTGGAAGAAGGGGCTCCGGCGTATCGGGCTCAGTACCTCCTTTACGGCGAATGTGCTGGTCGCCCAACTTGGTGGTGCCTTGCACTCCAGCGGCGACCCAGTTCCCTCGGTAGCTCTTGGCGAGTACAACCAGCTGCACCAGACGTGTCTCGACCCTGACTCACCAATGGGTGTTGAAGGTGTGCTTTCCAAAGCGGCGGGCGCCTTCGATGAGGTGTTTTCTGGCTGCCGTGAGCTGATCGCTTTCGCGAGAACCTTGCCGAAGCCACAACCGTGGTTTTTGCAGTCCCACCTGCGATAGGCACCGTCGGTGGTGATCCGTTGGATCAGACCACGCACCGCTCACTGCGTGCACTTCACCGGGCGGTGTGCGATGCCGTACTTCAGGACCTTGGCTCCCACAACAGTATCGAATTGTTCGATCTCGATCAGGTCGTCGCTGAGTTGGGTCGCAGCGCGGCTTGCGATCTTCGCCGGGATCTCCTGCACCGCCAGCCGCACACAGACGAGTTCTATGCCATCCTTGGAAGAGAGATCGCCCGATCTATTGTGAGCCGCACCCACAGCTTTCCGAAATGTGTTGCCGTGGACTGCGACAACACGTTGTGGGGAGGCATCGTTGACGAAGACGGAATCGAGGGCATTGTCCTCAGTGAGGACTTCCCGGGGTCAGCGTTCCAAGTCTTTGCAACGTCAGCTACTACGCCTCAAGGATCAGGGTATTCTGATCGCTATTGTGCCGAAGAACGAAGCAGGAGCAGTGCACGAGGTGTTTGAGAAACACCCCGTGATGCTTCTGAAGCGAAGCGACATCGCCGCCTGGCGGGTCAACTGGACCCCAAATAGCGAGAACATCCGCTCGTTGAGTGAAGAGTTGAACTTCGGGACAGACGCCTTTGTCTTCATCGACGTCAGCAACTTCGAAGTCCCTGAAGTTCGCGCAGCCTTACCGACGGTGCACGTGCTGCAGGTTCCGGAGAAGCCAGCAGAGATCCCGCTCGTCATTCCGGACTCAGGGTTGTTCCAAGGGGTGCAGGCCACTGCGGATGACTTGGCTCGAACGGCACGAATCTTGGAGGAACGCGAACGCTCGGCTGTCACCGAATCGATGTCTCGCGAAGACTTTCTGGTCTCGCTCGGACTTCGTGTCACCGTGTTGCCCATGAAGGGGCGAGCAACTGGGAACGGACAGCGCAGCTCATCGACAAGACAAATCAGCTCAACCTCACCACCATCCGTCGTCCGGCGGATGAAGTGGAGAGTCTCGCTGCTTCGGACGACTCGATGGTCCTTACGTGTCAGGTCTCAGATCGGTTCGGGGATTACGGCTTGGTCGGCGTCGTGGTGCTCGGCACCGGCGACACGGATCGTTGGATCATCGACATGTTCCTCCTGAGCTGCCGGGTCCTGGGACGCGAAGTGGAGTTCGCCGTCCTTGCTGCTGTAAAAAGGCCGCCATAGCGGCGGGAGCTACTGAAGTGCCCGGTCGATTTGCGCCGACAATGAAGAACAAGCGGGTTGCGGATATGTACGAGTGTGCAGAACTCGACACCCTGAACGAACTTGAGTTCCAGGTCGCACTTGGTGGCGAGGTTGCCGGACCAGTTCACATCGAACTTGTCACGGGCTAGTCTGCCCGATGCGTAGGTGACCCTTTCGGAAGGACTGTGACCATGACGAACCATGATCTGGCGGACTACCCACTATTGAATGCCTCCCTGAATCACGTCGGGGTGTGGCCGAATCTTCGTACTGCTGTGGAAGGACTCCTTGAAGCTCATGGTGTCGGCTATGCGACCATGGCCGAAGCGCAGCTGTCCACTCTCAAGGGCGCGTTGGAGAGCCGGAACTCGACCCTCGAGGATGCGCTCGACGGGTACGTTGAGATGACCATAGATACGCTTCGCCTCCAAGCCGAGTACTTTCGCACGGGTCGCTTCTCGTATCTGGATGAGTCGCCTGGTGATGAACTTCATCAGGACGAAGAGTTGATGTTGGGTAGATACCTACCCGGGCTGTTTCTCGCAAGCGTCTTCTGGCCCAATCATCGAGACAAACTTGAGTTTTTCAATGAGACCTACCTGCCGATGGTCGCAGATGGGGCAAAGGTGCTCGACGTCGGCACCGGGCCAGGATCGTACGGGTTTCTGTGCGCCGACGCTGGAGCAGATGTGTTGTTCAACGATCTCAGCCCGCATAGCAAGAAGTTCGTCGAATCGATGGCAACCACGGAGGTCAGATTCCTGGTTGGGTCGTTCCTTGATATCGATCCGGGCCAACAGAACTTCGATGGAATCATCTTCTCTGAGGTCGTCGAGCACCTTCCTGAGCCGGTTGCCGGCATGAAGAAGTTGCGGGCTTTGTGTTCTGACCGGGCCGCCGTCTTTTTCAGCACAGCAACGAATGCGGCCTTCTACGACCACACGATCATCTTCGAGACGGTCGACGAGATTCGATCAATGATCGCTGACCACGACCTTCGGGTGGTGGCGGAACAGGAAGTCGTTGCCACCAATGGCCCCGACGGCCGCGATGTGATCGACTACAACGCCGTGCTAACCATCGCCTGATCGAATGACAGCTGCGGTTCTCAGTTGTAAGTGGCTCCACCAAAGCGATGGTTGATCGCCTACCATTGAGTTCTTATGGATCTAGCTAAACCGATGGCCGCGGGACTCGTTCACGTGGGATACGTGGTGCGAAACATGGATGCATCGATTCGACGGTTCGCAAACGACGGCTACAAGCTTGAGGTGGAACCCACCGACGACCCAATCCAACGTGTGACGTGCGCTCAACTTACCGATGGCGTTACCTCGGTTGAGCTCGTGAGCCCGCTGGGTGAAGATTCGCCGGTGCAGACCCGACTGAAGCGTGGCGGTGGACTGGACCACTTGTGTTTCGCCGTCCCAGATGTCGAGACCGCAATGCAGGCCGAAGTCGAAAGGGGCGCCATCGTTGCTTGTGAGCCTGTGCGAGCGGTCACCTTTAACCGCACGATTGGCTTTGTCTTTCGCAAGACGGGTTTGATCATTGAGTACATGTCCACCGAGGCGCTTCCTGAGGAGAGCTCTGAATGACCATTGAACCAACACTGCTGGAGCGTGCCGGAGCCCAGCTTCTCTCCGACTTTCCTCTCATCGCAAAGGGGCTGTCGCCGCAGGTGCTCACCGAGGAACCCGGCGCACTGGCAGCTGCAACCGAGACCATCGAGTATGCATGGGCGCGTGCCGGGAAAAGCGAGGAACGATTCGCTGAGATGCTTGAGTCGTTCGCTGTTCTCAGCTTTGATTTCCTACGTCTTCAAGCGCGCTTCAACAAGACTGGTCAGTATGCGCTGGCAAGTGCAGAAGGTCTTTCCGAGAACCTGTATTCGGACGGCGAAGAAATGCTTGGTCGTTATATCGACGGTTTGTTGCTCAGCTACGCGATGTGGCCCAATCACGCCCGCATTCTTGACTTCTTCCGTCAAACGGTCGCCCAGATCCCAGCAGGCTCAAAGGTGCGGGAGATCGGTGTTGGGCACGGGCTCATGGCAACGATGTTGCATCGCGAGGTTCCAGAGGTTGAGTACGTGGGGATTGATCTGAGTCCCCACACCATTGCGTATTGCAGGCAGGCCCTGGCCGAGGAGTTTGGCGACACCGACGAACGGTGGCAATTCGTGGAAGCTGACGCGACCAGTGTCGGTGGCGATCCCGGTGACTGGTTCGTGTGCTGCGAGGTGCTCGAACATGTTGATCGTCCGCAGGATCTGTTGCAGTCATGTCGCGGACTCATCCATGGTGACGGCAAGGGGTTCCTGACTACGGTTGCGAACCTTGAAGCCGAAGACCATGTCTATCTGTTCAACGATGTTGGTCATATCCGGGCCTGTCTCGATGAGGCTGGATTTGCGGTGGAGCAGGAATTGTCCCTCGTGCTTCCAGGCTCAGAGGATGCGAATCCGCTACCGCTCAACTACGCAGCGGTCGTCTCACCGATTTAGGAACCGCCTCGGGCGTCGCAAGATTGGCCGAGCTAGACTGAGCGTTTCGCGGCGCACACCAAAGGACAATCAGTTCATGGACAACTCGCAGGAAATTCTCGAAGTACTCACTGAGATTCGCGATCTGCTCAAACAGTCGGCAAATCAGGAGACCCGCACGAAGATCGATGCTGATGACCTTGTCCGCCAGCTTGGTTCGGCCAGTCTGATAGGACCGCTTCGCCACTACTACTCGTGGAACGATCGATGGTCCAAGCTGCTTGAGGAACGCAACCGCCGCGCAGCTGCCGACACCTACAACTTCGTTGAGTCGGAAATGCCCGATGCGCCATTCGTGCAGGATCAGTTCGCCATCATCAAGAGCCTTGTCGATGAGATCAACGTCATGAAAGGGTCCATCCTCGACCTGGGCGTCTACAAGGGGGCCTCCACACGAGCGTTGGCGCGTCTCTTCCCCAACGACATCATTCATGGCTTCGACTCTTTCGAAGGTCTGCCAGAAGACTGGTCCCATGTGCTCAAGGGCGCCTTCGGTGATGTTTCGGGCGCGCTGCCAGACATGCCGGACAACGTCAAGCTCTACAAGGGCTGGTTCAGCGACACGCTTCCCGAATGGCGCAAGGCCAACGACTCGAAGCCAATCTCGTTGCTTCGGGTTGACTGCGACATCTATTCATCCACGAAGGACATCTTCGCAGCAACCGGCGACATGCTTGATCCCAATTGCATCATCGTGTTCGACGAGCTCATTGGATATTGGGGTTGGCGGGCGCACGAGTACAAGGCATTGCTGGAGTTCGCTGAGGAACGCAATCTCAAGTACGAGTACGTGGCCTACGGATTGACGTATACAATCGTGCGGCTGATTCCGTAGGTCAGTCGAGTCGGGCGGCAGGTACGGCCGCCGTCAGAGCTTCCAGTGCGACCCTGACCTCTGCGAATGCGTCTTCGTTCGGCTTGCCAAAGCGGAGGTGGATGGCGTCGTCAAAGCAGTCGAGGTCCATCACGAAGCGGTTCTTGCCATCAAGAAATCGGGCGCCGGGGAGATCGTTGGTCCTTGGTGTTTCGTAGCCCTCTGGCGTCAAAACCTGGGCCCGTAACGGCTTGCCCACTCGATAGCCGATGATGGTGGCCACCAGATGCTCGGGGTGAATCTCCAGGTCGAAGAAGGCGCAGACGGTGGTGCCGAATCGAACAACCGAAGTGGGGACCCGTCTCGCTTCAATCGGCTCAGCCAGTTTCAGGCTTATGCCCTCCATCGCGATGCACGTGGCGTCCGGAAATGATCCATCGCCAAGATCCACACGGGCCTCGACCTGTCCTTCTTCACTCTCCAGTGGGCGGAAGCGCGCAACACGGCGTTCGTCGCTGCCATCGAGAATGATCGAGACCTCGCAGGTGAAGGCAACATTGGAGCGTGCGCGGAGACGCACACCCTTTCGGGAGAGTGCTTGAACCCACGTGTCAGGGGGCGGCTCGAAAGGAGGGGCGGGCTCTGACAGGTCGATAATTGTGCTCGCAAGGATTGTGCCCAGATGCGGAAGGAGCACTTCCACAGTGCACCGGCCCGAAAGGTCGTCGAGCATGTCGAGCCGGGTGAGCGTCCTTCCGCTGGTGGGATGACACATTGCAGCACCCACCTCGGTGCCGTTGACGAACACGAGAGTGCGCATTGGCGTGCCATGGTTGACGAATGCAGCTGGCCATGAGGTGGACGGGGTATTCAGCCACCAGCCGCCATCGAAGAGGCGCACGATGGACGAAGGTGGCGCCGCCGGTCGGACCGCGGCGAAGGACGTTACGCCAAGCCATGGTCTGACCATGTCCGTTGCTGTCTCAGTGTCTGTTGCGTGCCACTGTGGTGGCTCGCCAGTCTGGGGCTGAGGCTCGCTGAGAAGCCGGTAAATCTTATCCATCGAGCCGCACCGACCCATGGCGAAGTCCGGCAGTCTTCCTGGTCACCCCATGCAGAAGGTCGTCGGCGGATCCCCACGTGTGAAGGGTTTTGTCGGCCCTTCGAATCTGAAGGAACTCGAACGGGGACCCAGCGATAGACACAGTTTCGGCTTGGGCGACGTCGCCGGTGAACAACATGTCCACGACACCCCGTGCGTCTGATCGAAACAGCGGAGTGGCGCCCGACTTTGCAATGAAGCTTGGTCCATGGACGGGACTGTGCGCGCTGTGCTGCATGCCTTCCTGGCGGTACAGGGTCTGGTCGGTCGCTTCGCTGTAAAGGAATGATGCCGCCAGGCCGTGCAGGTCGAAGTCCACAACGTGGCGTTGCGCCATGGCTGAGCGAAGGTACCCCGGGCCGTAGTAGTCGTCATCGTCGATCTTGGCCCAATACAAGGTGTCGGCGGTGGCGATCCCACCGTTCAACATGGTGCCGATGGTGGCATGTGGTCCGAACCACTGAATGGAGATTGGCCGGCCGTTCGCCACGGTCCGTAGATGATCGATGTCAAGGGACCCGTTATCGTCAAAGTTGGCCAGCACGCATATGTTCAGGTGAGGCCAGGTTTGTGCGGCCATCTGCGTGACGGCGAACTCGACCATGTTCGGGCGATTGGTGGGGATGAGCGCCGTAACCGTCGCTTCGGCATGAGGAAATGCAGATGCAAGTCCCAGGTTGGCCAAGAGGCGATCAAAGACGGCTTCGAAGCCTCCGGACTCGTAGCGCAGAAACGCATTTCGGTCTGAGATTTGTTCCCAGCGGATTGGATCAAGGTTCGCGGCTTCCGCCGGATCCAGTGCCGCTATGTCCAGTTCTCCAAGTTCAGTTCGGCTCTCGCCTGCAGCGATCGGCACGCATCCGCTGGCGATGGCCGCTGCGATCGACTCACACTCGGCAAAGGAACTCTGGCTCAGCGGTCGGGGAACCAGGACAAATCGTGCGGCCTTCAGGATGCCGGATTCAGCGTCACGTCCGAGGCGACCGAGATTGCGCAGTGTGAGGTCGGGATGTAGACGCGGACTGTTGTTGCGGTGCAGGATTGATCGTTCATACAGCAGCGTGTTTGGAATGGTCCGCACCATGTCAGACAATGTGTCAACGACGCTGGCGTTATTTACACGGCTCTGCATGGCGCCAGCTACTGCGTCCGCAATGCCCGAGCCGTGATGCACGCGAAGGTGCGCTTTTCCGAGCTTGTTGAAGGTGCCCAAATCCACAGGGGGAAGCGCGTGTGAATCAACGTGCAGGACGTGGTCACAGCGCGAGGACAGTTCTGAAAGCAGGGACGGGTCCTCTTCGCCGAGGATCACGGCTGCTCGGAAGGAGCGCGGAGGCGCATCGAGGAACGAGCGCGCCAGCTCGCCGCGCTCGGCCTGGTTCATGGCCGAGCGCAGGAACAGGCAGCTCAGATCTGGCTCGCCGGAACCGGCGAAGTCATTTGAGTGTCTGGCATCGACAACCCGCGCAGCAGCTTCCAGGTCATGGTTGTGACCAAAGAACTCAACCTTTAGTGGGCGCCATGTGGCCGACCGAGGCGACGGCGACCGATAGGTCCGCCCGGCATCCCGCAGGAATCTCACGTGACTGGAGTACGGACCCTTGTCGCTCAGCGCAGAAACGTAGGTTGCGGCTGCCTGGCGGCGCAGCCTCGACCTGGCGCCGTAGCGCTGCAGCGACCGGGGCATGGGATCCTCGAACAGTGAGGAATAGTCGACACGGGGTACTTCGTCCAGTGCGCCGCCAACGGTTGCGTTGAGCAGCGATCCGCCGACGTCCCGGATCGCATGTCCGGCGGCACCGAAGGCCTCTCTCATTGCAACCGGATCGGGGTTTTGCCAGCGCTGCCCGGCGCCGAAATAGTTCGGGTCGAAGTGGTTGACGTCACCTTCAGTGCTTTCGAGAAACTCGCGGGTTCCGTTTTTGAACGTACGACCAGACTGTACGACGGTGTCGTCGACGGTGTAGCTCACGTCGGTGCCGACCAGGACGATTGGATCGAACCCCAGGTACCGCGCAATCTGAATCACGGGGATGAGGACGGTCCAGCCCATAACGGCACCGCTGGTTATGTCATGGGTAAACAGATCGTCTGGGCCGGTGCGGCTTCGAGTGCCAACGACGACGGTGTTCTCATCTTTGGGGAAGAGGCCGCGGAACCGGGTTGGTAACAACAACGTGGAGTCCGAGGTCTGCTCCGCTATCTCGTGGAAGTTGTCCGGCATTACCTCCCAGTCGTTACACATGAAGAACGTGGGGCGCCAGGACAGCTTCGGGTACATCAGGTAAAAGCGATTCACTGCGAACGTGTGTTCGCCCGCCAGTTGAGACAGATCTGTCTTGTTCAGGCTTGGCCCGTTGCCGATGACGAACGCTCTCTGGCCGGCGTACCGACCGGCCAGAGACTCGAGCTTGTCGTTCTCGGCATCCGTGGTGGGAAGGTTCCCAACGGACTCAACAAGAGCGCGCCGTTCCTGAGCCCACACTTCATAGACCGATTCTGGCGATTCCTTCAACCAGTCAGTGCCGCCGTGGCGCTGAGTCCACTCTTTTTCGGCTGTCTCACCGGCCTCGGCATTGGCATTGGTCACACTCACACCCGCAACCATAGAGCCTGGGTCAGCGGAGCCTCTGTGGGACTTCGTGAGATCGAACTATTCGATGACGAATACTGAGCCGTCACTCGGGTTCAAGCTGTCGCCCTGACGCGCTGACGTCACAAACAACTGACCGTTTGGCCCGAACGCGGGGCACGTCGGTTTGCTGGCGGGCAGTTCCACTGTCAGGTCGATCTTGCCGGCGGGGGTCACCCGACGAACGGCCGCTCCATCCCAAAAGGCAACCCACAGGCAACCGTCGTCATCGATGGTCATGCCGTCGGGGAAGCCGAAGCGTTCCGGGAACGTGGCAACTGCGCGACGATTGGACAGCACCGGGCGGGCGCCATCGGCGTGAAAGTCAAACGCGTCAACGCGAAGCGTCGGCGTATCCACGTAGTACAGGGTGGACCCGTCCTTTGACCAAGTGAGACCGTTGGACAAATGCACTGCACTCTGGAGAATTCCTGCTTCGGTTGTGCTGCCGTCTGGATGCACGAACATGAGCGAGTTTTCCGGCTCAGTGGAATTCTCCTTCAACGTCCCGAATACAAGAGAACCGTCTGGGCTGAGCTTGCCGTCGTTGATCCGTTGACCGGATTCGAGCTGGAGCACGCCAATCGTCTGCTCATTGGCCCAACCAGTGAGCTTCACCAAATCAGATCGGCGGCCGAGAACATGCTGGTTGTTTCCAAGGGGGGCAACGAACCCGACGGATGTTGGCGCGGCGTGCAGGATTGTGTCATGCCCATCGAGGTTGGTCGCGTGGACGTGCCCCATGTTGATGTCCACCCAGAGCAGGGTGTTCATCTCCGGGTCCCACACGGGTCCCTCGCCCAGCTCAGCCTCTGCTCGAACGAGTTCTCGAACGGACAAGGGCATGGCGGTCAGCCTTTTGCCGAGCGTTGGTTCTCAAGTGCCAGAGCGAGCAGAAAGTCCGGTTCGTTGTCGATGTCTGTTGCCTCGAGCGGGTCCATCGGAAACATCATGGCGTCAGGTGTCACGCGGTGACCGCAGGCCTCGAATGCGCTGCGTTCGAAGATGTAGATGTTGGAGTTCTCTTCGTACACAACCGGCAGGTCCTGCGTGGGGACGAGCTCGGCTGCGTTGTGATTCACCGGCTGCATGTCGCCCCAGTACAATCGGGTCTGCCAAGGGGTTACGGACATCAGGCTGGTTGCTTCGGAGTTTGCGTCAAACGCTGCGACCGCTGCATCGATGGTCTCGGGGAGTAGTAGAGGATTGGTTGCGTGGCTTTGCAGCATGATCTCGGCGCCAGTGACTTCGAACGCGTTGGCTATGAGGAGGTTCATCGGCACGTCATCGCCAACCAGGTGGTCGGGCCGCTTGATCAGCGTGAGGTCCGGAAAGGCGTGGATCGCCGAATCGAGAATCTCCTCGCTGTCTGAGTCGAGAACGATCTCTCCGATCGACTCTGCTTCCTTCAGTATGCGCAGGATTCGATGGAACAGCGGAGCCCCGCCAAAGTCCCGCATGTTCTTGCGAGGAACACGAGCTGAGTGCCCTTTCGCTGCCACGAATGCAATGGTCATGAGTTGAACCTCGGGGTTTGGGATTGGATCTGGCGAGTACTAGGCATCCGGCTGTCTTCCGTAGAAAGCCTCGTAGACGATCGCGACGTCATTGCGCGATCGCACGACCAAGAGAACCCAGTCTTCGAAGTAGTCGACGTTCTCGATCAAACCGAGCCGTAGGAACTGATCCTGTGGCTGGTCATAGTTGACCTCTTCGGTCAGGTAGGGATAGATGTGTGAATCCCACAGTGGCGACTCCTCACCCCAAATACCCGAGCCGACCCGCTCCCAATCCGCTCGCAGGTCTTCGTTTGCGATAACAATGAACTGCGGCCGGAACTCGCTGATGAACGAGTGCATTCGGAGCGTGTTGTACTCAGCCCAACTCGTCGTTCCAAATGATGGATTGTCGTTGCGTTTTGTAGCCCAGTGCGCCTGTGCTGCCTCGGTAGCGATCTCACAGCGCGTGTAGTTGCAGGTTGGAGCGTCTCGCGCTGCGAGATAGCCCAGCATTCCACTCTCCCAGTACCGCATGCGGTCGATGAAGACGGCACTTTCGTCGCCGCTGCGTTCCAGGACCACATCCATGGAAGCGCGAACCCCGAGCGGGACTCGGCTTTCCATTCGTTCAAGCTGACTGTCGAAGAAGCTGTACCCGCCCCAGCCGGCGATTAGGACAGCGATAGCAAGCGCCCACTGAGAGCTTTGGGTTGCTCCAAAATGGGCACTCGCCGCCGGCTGGACAACTCGCCAGGCAAGGACGAAGGAAATCGCGAAAATTGGCACGAGTAGGTGCGACGACACAATGTTGACTCGGTAGCTCGCGTGCGGCGACAGCCCAAGGAATTGAGTTGCGAAGTTCACAGCGAGATAACCGCCAGCTGTTCCGAAGAGGAGGACGCAGGCGCGCCAAGCAGGTTCAGAGACTTCTCGGCCGCGGGTCAGGGCGACGAACACACTCACAGCGCCGGCAACAAATACCCAGCGGGATGGCTCTCTTGTAAGAAACTGCACGAAGTCGGTTCGCCAGAGTGATGCAGGGGTATGGGCATCGTTGAAGTACCGGGCGCCCACGTTGGTAAGCGAGGTCCCTGCACCGTCAGAAAAGACCGTTGTTGCAAGGATCTTGAGTATTTCGAATGCCCCGGCAGTCGCCCCAAAGATGAATGCACGGCGGAAGCCAATTAGATACCAAATGGCCAAACACAGACCGGGGAGAGCGAACACTACTTCGGGGCGGACGAATGTCACAACGCATACCAGACAGCCAACCGGCCAGATTGGGAATGGAGAAAGACGATTTCCGCTCTGGGTTGCGCGTTGGGCGAGCAACATGGCAAACATCAGAAGCGGCATCGCTATCGCTTCGCCCATCGCCGACACCCGAACATCGTTGATAATGAAACTGGCGGGAAAGAGAAACAGCGCCAAGTAGCCAGCGCCGTTCCCGATCGACCTTCTCGCGATCGAGGTAGCTATTGCGTGCGACCCAGCACCTAGCACGATGCTTAAACCGAAGAGAAAGCCGACGGGGCTTGGCACAAATCCGAAAAACTTGAGCACACGGAGCAGTGCCGTCTTGAACACCGTGTCGCCCGGTGGATGAACGCCGAAGAGGGTCGAGCTCACCGTGTCTCGCAGCCCACCGAACAACGTGTTCGGATAGCCATAGGCGATTTGCACTGCATCGAAAATTCTTGGTCCTTCATCACCCTGGTAGGTCGAGCCGACATCACCTCGCCAGACGAGTCGCAGCAGTGCAAAGCAGACGAGCGCGATGAATGAGCTGGCAACCAGCCAGAATCGATCGAGCGGCTCCGTTGGCGATGCATCTTCCTCTTCCTCACCTTCAGGTTCAGAAGTGGGCTCCTCCGTGGAATCTTCTGGTTCAGAAGCGGGCTCCTCCGTGGACCAGGAAGGCACCAGCCAGTCATCGTCAGGGGCCTCGCCGACTGATTTAGTGTCGGCGGCGCCCGGCTCATGTAAGGAGGTCAAAGCGCATCGCCCATTCGATGAATCATGCTTACTTGCCCTTTCAAACGGTCTTGCCGACGCCAGCAGTCTACTCAAGCGCCTACTCACGCAACAGCCCCCTCCCAAGGCCATTGTGAAAGAGTAACCCTGGTGGGCATGTCCTTGTTGGTGACGCCCCGAGAGTATAGTTTCGCCACCGGGCATGCACTCGTGAGGAGCCGGGCGAAAGTCTGGCCACCGTGAATAGATCCAGCCCTCGAATCAAGGTGATGAAATGAAGGTTGTCCTGCTCGCAGGCGGGAAGGGAACGCGGCTCGCTGAGGAAACTCTCCTCCGGCCCAAGCCGATGGTCGAAATCGGCGGTATCCCAATCCTTGAACACATCATGCGACACTACGCTGCGCACGGTTTCACGGACTTCGTGGTTGCCTGTGGCTACCTTGGCCATGTGATCAAGGAACACTTCGCGTCGTACCGCGATCGCACGGTCGACTTCACCGTTTCTCTGGGAACTGGAGCCGTTGCGTACCATGGAAACACTCCGCAAGACTGGAATGTCACGCTCGTCGACACCGGAATGGAAACAATGACCGGTGGTCGCCTGGGTCGGCTTAAGGACTTTGTTGGCGACTCGACCTTCATGATGACTTACGGCGATGGACTCAGCGATATTCCAGTCGGCGAACTTGTTCGTCATCACAAGAACGGCGACCGCGTTGCGACGGTGACGGCTGTTCGTCCTCCCGCTCGTTTCGGCAGCCTCGTTATCAACGACGATGACTGCGTTACTGCGTTCGAAGAGAAGGTGTCGTCCTCGGTGGCTCTCATCAACGGAGGCTTCTTCGTCTTTGAACCTGCTGTCTTTGATTACCTCGAAGACGACGCGACACCATTTGAAAGCTTGCCGATGGAGCGGCTTGCTTCGGCAGGCCAGCTGTCTGCGTTTCGCCACGAGGGGTTCTGGCAGCCGATGGACACGCTGCGGGACAAGTTGGAGCTCGAGCGACTCTGGGAGTCAGGCCGAGCTCCGTGGACTCCGTGACCGTCGACTGTCCAACAAGAATCCGACAAGCCTTCAATGGAAGGCGAGTCTTGGTCACTGGACACACCGGTTTTAAGGGGGCCTGGCTGAGCGCATGGCTAACTATGTGTGACGCGACGGTTGCCGGCGTCTCGCTCCCGCCTGACGAAAGCCAACTCCCGC
>ENA-ORXT01000098-ORXT01000098.1-marine-metagenome-genome-assembly--contig:-NODE-98-length-135848-cov-11.049156_pt1 | contig 135848 bp, 101 predicted proteins | sample MGYA00237868_ERZ511482 | MGnify/ENA metagenome assembly ERZ511482 | reverse complement strand
ATTTTCACCTAGCCTTACTTCTTTTACCACACAGGTTAATACTTGATCTATTCCTGCATCAGCTTGCATTATCTGCTTATCTATTTCTACAAAGATCGTATCTATAGAGTGGCAACCTGTATTTAAATCTGCTATCTCTAAAGAATATTTACCTAACTTACTTACCGTAATATTTACTTCGTTGCTCATTATTTGATTTTTATTGTCTCTCCAAATATATCCAACAGCTGATCCGTTGATAGAATTCTCTCCTGAGAGCACCAGCTCATCACCTTCACATGAAATCGGCATTACATCATCTATGACCGCCTGCGCTCTAAGTAAATCCGCTTCCTCTATTAATATCGTTTCTCTAATCGTATCTAATCCATTAAAATATATAGCAGTATAACTCCCTGGATCTTTAGGGGAAAAAGAATTCCCACTAGAAACAGTATTTCCAATGCTATCAATCCAACTTCCATCAATATCAAACCCAGATCTTCCCCGGATTCGCAATTGCATTGTAAATATTTCTTGAATTGAAAAAAGAGAATAACAAGATTTAATCGATTCAATATAATGTCCCGGGTAAAAATCCATCGTTTTAGTAGTACTGCAATTGGTTTTACTATTCAATGCAGTTAATGTGTAACTTCCAAAGCCTTTGATCAATGGCTCCAAAGTATTAATGTCTTCCAAGATCTCCCCTCCTACGGTTGTCCAGTGATGCGTAATTTCTTCTCCTGTGCTGCTAGCTCTTGCATTTAATCTAACCTCAGACTCTGGTTCAGAAAGTAAAGCACCTTCTATTAATATTATCGGTACTTCTTGCTCATTTTGAACAACAGCTATTCGTACACGGCGGCAATTAGTAGCCTTGTCTAATATCTCTAATGAATATTTTCCGGCACTAGTCACAGATAAGTATCTAACATCCGCAGGCTCCAAGATAGGTACAAATGCCCCTATATAAGGTTGGGAATTCTGAATATGACTTAGATCCCTCCAAGTATACTCATAACGGGAAGTATCATAAGTAGAAGCACTAGCATCAATTATTACGGTATCCGAATTACAGCTAAATACTCCATCAACTACCAATTCTATTACTAGGTTTTCTCGTAAATCAATTATACTTATCCAATCACTATAGCTGTGGCATTCCGTTTCTTTATTGAATACCTCAAATCGATATTCACCAGCAGTAATTATGCTAGCACTAAATCCACTAACTATTTGATCACCAGATCCGCTCTTAAACCATTTAACAATAGAATTTTCTGGAACTGCCGCATACAATGTAACAGTGTGATTAGAGCAGGTCAAAGCAGTTTCTTGAAATTCTATTTGATAATTATTGTCATCGGCTAACAATTCATCAACTACAATTGTATCGTGCCAAGCACAAGAAAAATTATCTTTAAAAATAGTAAAGTAATAGGTATCTGCTATGTCAACATTTAACAGAGGAGAGTTATTAAGTTCATTTGCAATTAGCCCAGATTTTCTTCGCCACAGGTAAGAAAGATTAAAAGTGGAGTCAATTCCTGCAATTCCTATTTTGATAGGCACCCCACTACAGTCTAATGTCGCATCCGCATTTAAAAAGTTAAGTCTCGTATGTCCCGCAAAACTATTATAGCTAAGAAAATTATCATCGGAGGAAAGATCTTCATCGACCCCCCCATTTGGGTTTTGCGATTGCACGTGGTAAAGATTATTCTCAAAATCTACTTCTAGATTTTCAAAAGTGATAACTTCCTGCGCTCCTGTGACTAGAGATCCTTCCCAAGTAATTTTCTTTATTTGTCTTCCATTGTGACTTAAAATCAAGTCAATCGTTTGTAAGGTTTGAGCACCCCTATTAGCCAACAAAACTTCAATGTTCACATCCTGATCACAGCCATCCGCTGCAGTCAACTTTAGATGCTCTATACTAGCGTCATGCTGCGGACTAAAAATGCTAGCGCAATGAGAATCATCAGAGCACAGCTCAGATCGCTCCACCAACAAATTAAACTGCATTCGTACAGCCTGCCCTTGAGTAAAATTATTTCGACATTCATGGACGTACCCCATCAAATTGCTGTAGGAGTCTGGTTGATCCCCCATCCCGCCTAAGCTCACAGCTCGATATGGATTTTGCGCACTCTCATCATCTTCATCACTGTTGCAGGTATTATCTGGATGTACACAAGCTTGTTTTTCGTTTCCTGTTTCAACAGTATTACGAGTATCGTATTTTGGTGGCGTATCGCATACTCTATCTCCATCCATAGAACAATCTGTATTCGTACAATCATCAACTTCTAGGAAAATATGATCTAAGGAAAAGTAGTGCCCCAACTCGTGCGCTAAAGTAGAAGAATTTATACAGCCGTAATTTATCTTTACGTAGTCATAGTTTTGCGAATAACTTCCGCAAGACCCGTTAGTGAGATCATCCGTTACAAATACATTTATATATTTTGATCTATCCCAAATATAACTATTTATTAAGTTAAGATTAGGTTCTCCATTATCAGGTATATAATGTCGCACTATACCGGATGCAGGATTTCCATTGACATCTCTTGTCGCTAGACAAAATCCAATCTCCGTATCGGTGCCATAATGCGGATTTGCAAAAGTGTTTTGCTGGTCATTTTTTTGTCTAAAGTAATTATTCGTTAATTGTATTGCCTCCAAAATCGTTTCATCCCGCGGATTAGCAATACTTCCCAAGGAATCTCCAGCATGCACAATATGTATTACGATTGGCAGCTGATCCATAACTACCACTTTACTCTTTCCATGACTAGATTTTATATGATTACTATAGGCTAAATTGTAAGATTGTAAACGACTAAAAAAGGAGTCTTGCAGTAAGGCATACTCTTCGTCATATCCACAGTCAACTGTTTGTGCCTTTACTATATTATTAGTGAAAATAAATAGTACTGCGAGAATTAAATGAGGAGTATTGGTTAGGTTTTTCATTGCTTTAGCTAGGCCTTGAATGGCTTTTAGTAGACTAAATATAAAGAAAATTTAGCTTATTACTCAGACTAATAATCAGATAATACAAAAGATAATGACCCATTACGTCATGCATTACTACTATTTAAATCAAGCTTTAGGTTAAAAACTGCTTTTATTGAGAACATAATTAGGGGAAAAAGCCTTACATATCGCTAGTTTCAGTTGTTTTGCTTTAAAAGTAATGATTTAAGGCCTAAAAAGCGTATTTTTGCATTTGTAAGCGACTTCCTTTATTTTATTCATACTTATTATTTAAAATAAATATATAAAAATGGAACTATAAGTAAAGAAGGTCTGTATTACAAGTGTGGTAGGAATATTAATTAAAATATTCCGCCTATTTAACAATTTTATATTTTAATAATGAGTAACGGTACAGTTAAGTTTTTCAACGAAGGTAAAGGTTTTGGATTCATCACACCAGACGATGGTGGAAAGGATGTGTTTGTTCACATCAATGGTCTAAACGGAATTTCAATTAACGAAGGAGATCAAGTTTCTTTCGATGTTGAGGAAGGACAAAAAGGATTAAATGCAGTAAACGTGTCTTTGACATAATTCGCATTTAAATTCTAAATTATATTGGCCCATCAATTTTATTGATGGGTCATTTTTTTGTCCCTACTCCATATTTTCTATCTTCTATTATAGAAATAAAGCATACTTGGAACTTTAAATAGAGTGCTCCTGTTTTGTAAGTATGGTAGGGATATTAATTAAAATCTCCCGCCTATTTAATAATTTTTATATTTTAATAATGAGTAACGGTACAGTTAAGTTTTTTAACGAAACAAAAGGATTTGGATTTATCACACCAGATGATGGTGCAAAAGATGTGTTTGTTCACATCAGTGGTCTAAACGGAATTTCAATCAACGAAGGAGATCAAGTTTCTTTCGATATTGAGGAAGGACAAAAGGGATTAAATGCGGTAAACGTGTCTTTGACATAATTCGCATTTTAATCTTAAATTATATCGGCCCATCAATTTTTTGATGGGCCGTTTTTTTTTATGTACTTATCTCATCTGAAATTACTACATGCTAGTCCCACTAAAAGCTCACTATAATTAGAACAAAAGTCAGTTCGACTGTGCAGCATCCGCATGAAGCAGTCTATTTGCCAAAATATGATCCTCTAACAGGGCGTTTTCAAATTGACGCACTTCTTGCTTACTACCTACTCTATTCTTGATATGGGCTATACAAGATTTGAATTCACTGAAACAGTTGTTTCTAGAAACTAATCCTGGAATTAGACCTGCATCTGTCAACATCGTCTCCACCCCATTATTCGCTCCAGCTATATATACCTGCATCCCCTTGAGGTGCCAGTCTTTTATAACCTGTTCCAAAGTCATCAAACCACTTTGATCTAAAAAGGGAACATCACGCATACGAACAATGACAACTAATTTATTATCCAATGCATTGCTCAATGCTCTATACTGATCTGCAAAACCAAAAAATAACGGCCCATCTAAATGCTGTACATGTATAGATTTTGCCAGCTCCGTATTTAATTCCCCTGACTTTATCAACTTATCCAAAGTAAGCTCTGTAGTCGACTGCTTCATCCCTTTCACCAACTGTACAATAAACAAGATACAGGCTAATATGAACCCCGCCGCTACTGCATTGAGCAAATTATTAAAGACCGTAAATAATAATACAATCATCCATACTATCGCATCTGGCCGTGGTACTTTAAACAAAGTTTTGATCGCCTTTAAATCAATAATACTGAATCCTGTAGAAATCAGTATACTCGCCAAAACCGCCATCGGTATCATTTCTATATAATCGGCGACTCCTATTATAATAGCTATTAAAAACAATCCTTTCAAAAAGCCAGAAAGCCTAGTAATACCGCCAGCTTTAATATTGGTAACCGTACCTACCGTAGCACCGGCACCCGGTATGCCACCAAATAGCCCTGTGATAATATTTCCTAAGCCCTGTCCTATTACTGTCCTTCTACTATTGTGCTTTGTCTTAGTTAGATTGTCCGCCACTACAGAGGTCAATAAAGAATCTATTACCCCTAATCCCCCTATCATAATGGCAGGAGCGATCATGGTCTGTAAATCTGACCATTGCAGGGAAAACAACTTTACTATATGCAACTGAGGCAAAGCCCTCGGAATACTTCCAATCACTGGAACATCCATTTTTAAAATGATGGACACTGCCGTACACCCCACTAAGGCAACTAAAATGGATGGCACTTTTTTTGTGATTTTTGGCAGCAAATATATCACCGCCAATGTAATCACACCGAGAGTCAAAGCATCCATATTTATATTGGCAAGCGGAGACTCTATTTTTGTCATTATATTCATAAATCCTTTCGGAGAAGTATGCCCCAAAAACGGAAATAACTGCATCGATATAATTATCACACCTATCCCCGTCATAAAACTGGATACCACAGGATGTGGCATAAATTTTACAAATTTCCCAAAATCTAATAAGCCAAATATTAGCTCAAAAACTCCTGCAAGCACAAATGTTCCGAGAATTAAAGGTAAAGCATTTTCAAGACTACTATTGGCAGTGATGCCTAGTGAAACTACTGTCGCAGCTACCACGGTCATAGGCCCCGTTGGGTCAGAGATTAGAGTTTTGGTACCACCTACCAAAGCCGCTACAAGTGCTAAAATAATAGCAGTATAGATCCCTGCTTGCGCGCCCATTCCAGACTGCACTCCAAAAGCCAGCGCCATCGGTAGACCTACAATAGCTGCCAATAATCCTCCACTCAGATCACTCTTTATATTTCCTTTGATGTCTCCTAAATTAAATTTCATTACAGCTAATTTTTCTACGCAAGGTTCCAAAAAAATGACCTAACAAAGTCTATTGCTAGGTCATCTGAATATTTTGTTTTAGATCATTATTATTTAATCACACCATTAAAAAATAAAACATATATTATTTAATCGCACAATTGGATATTTATTTTAGCGTCTATTTTAAGTTTCTTTCCTTTAGCTCTTACCTCTTTTATTATTGCACTTAGTTTATCTTTCTCCGCTAGCAGTTCCGCCAATCTTCCACTGTCTCTAACACATGGATCTTCCACATCGCCTTCATTTATCTTTAATTTTTGTAACTTATGGAAGTTGATTTTCTTGTCTAAAATTGCGTTTAATATATCAGCAGCCTCTGACGCGGAAAACATGCCTTCGATAAGTTGAATATTTTGAATTTCGACTTCTGGATTTGTAAGAACAGCATTCATAATTATTAGATTTAATTTTGTGATAAAAAATTTAAGTTTTTAAAAAAATCTCTTGCTGAGATTTCCTTCCATTATTTCTAACGCAAAGTTGCATATTATTATTCATAAGTATACATTTATAGTTTTCATGATATACATAAATAATAGTTTATGAATTACACCCTCCATCAACTCGCTATTTACAAGAAAGTAGCTGATCTTCAGAGTGTTACTAAAGCGTCTAAAGCGCTTTATTTATCCCAACCTGCCATCTCTATCCAATTAAAAAAACTTCAAGATCAGTTCACACAGCCTCTTTTTGAGGTCGTTGGCAGGCAACTATACATCACAGACTTTGGAAAAGAGGTCGCAATATCCATAGAAAGAATACTCAACGAGGTAGATTCCCTCAACATGAAGACCCTCACCTTTAATGGAGAGCTTGCCGGCAAGCTCAAAATCGCCCTCGTATCCACCGCTAAATATGTGATGCCTTATTTCCTCACTGACTTTATCAAAAACAATCTGGGGATCACCTTAAGTATGGACGTAACCAATAAACGCTCTGTTATAGAAAGCTTAGAAAACAACTTGGTTGACTTTGCACTGGTTTCGGTACTCCCTGACAAACTCAAGATCAACAGTATTAAACTCATGCAAAATAAACTCTTCTTAGTCGGTGGAAAACAGTATCAAGCTACCAAAAAATACATACCTAAGAAAAAAATTTCCGCTCTCCCCATGCTCTATAGAGAAAATGGATCTGCTACTAGACAAGCTATGGAAAACTTCATGAACGCACAAGGCATCACAGTCAATAGACGCTTAGAGCTTACCAGCAACGAAGCTGTCAAGCAAGCAATTATAGCTGGACTTGGCTATTCTATCATGCCCCTAATCGGTGTCAAGAGTGAACTAGAAAACGGCGATATCCAAATCATTCCCATCAAAGGCTTACCTATAGCTACTACCTGGAATTTAATCTGGCTACAGTCCAAAAAATTATCTGTTATTGCAGCCGCTTATACTACTTATCTACGAGAAAACAATAAAAAGATTATTTCTGAAAACTTTGATTGGTGCGAAAAATATTGAATTTACTATAAACAGATTTTGTGCCTTCTATTAAATTGATTCTAATAATTATTTAGGCGATCCGCTCTGCTAGCTACTGCTACGCAGCTCGGTGCTACGTTTCAGATTCGCCATGCGGCTCATCCCTACAGGAAGGCTTGAAGAAGCACCCCATTGCACATCGCTATCGCGGAGAAAAAAAACCACCATCTTACAAGAATAGCAAATAAGAATGATATAATTTCATGTAATAAATGATAATTTTAGGGGTCAAAAAACTGCATCTTTAAACAATAGATTATACATATTCAGAATAACAATATGGAATTCACGAATACATTTGATCATTTTCGCCGAAAGAAACTGGGAGACAATAGATCTAAATCTCTCACTAGTATATTTTTCAAAATCGACTTGGATCAATACGGCCCTTTTCTTTCTGTAGTAAATAAAGACGGAGAAGTTGTGGAGGTAAACTACCTAACTTATAGTGGCAACGTTCGTAATCTTCTACGCTCGATAGAGCAAATACAAGAGAAGAACAGCTATGTTATTGACTGGGAAAGATCAAGTGGTGAGATTTATCTTTCAGAGCACAGCTACCTACTGGATCAGCTCAGGAAAGTAGATAACTTAGTAGACCATGACAATGAGCCCCTTCATTTTGATAAAGGTGTGGGACATATACGAATAAGCCTTGAGGAGGAAAAGCAAGAAGGCAACTTAGCTACAAAAAGTAAATTATGGAAAGCCACTAATGTGCTTGTAAAGGAAGCGAAAGTCTATACCGACTTTATTATGCTAACGGAAGATACCGCACTGACAGACGATCTGATAATAGAGGTACAGCCCCTTGGCAATGGATTCGAAAATATCAGCTTCTTTGAAAACACCATAAAAGAAGAAGACTTAGTAATTTACTTTTCCTTATTATTCTCTTATTTGGACAACGTCGAAATAGTATTCCAAAATTATAAGGTAAGAATTAGCGAAGATCGGGTCTATGCAAATCCCGCATTGATCTTTGAAAAGATTGACACGGACAGTGCGCTCTTCATGCGTGTAGGTCAGATACTACCCGACATGGACATCAGTGTTCTGGAACAGTTTGACTTATTTAAATATGGAGAAATCAATGACCTCGAAAAAGAAATCGTTGTCAAGTACGTAGAGCAAGAGCCTATCACAGAAGTAATCAGAGAAGTCAAAAAACTACTCCGAAAGCATACGCCGCGTCGTAAAAAAGCGGAAAGCTTGGAAGTCGTAATCGAAGATGATTTATTCATTATACCCAAAGAAATTGCGAGTGAATTTATCTACAATGAATTACCTGGCTTACTACTCAAGTATGAAGTATTCGGAGCAGACAAACTCAAGTCCTACAAAATTTCTGCCGTAGCTCCCACTTTAAATATGAGCTTGTCGTCGGGAATTGATTTTCTAGAAGGCGATGTTAATCTGGATTTTGATGGAGAAAAGATCAACTTATTTGATGCTATCCAGCAGTTTAAGAAAAATAATTACGTTCGTCTAAGCAATGGTAACAATGCACTGCTCAATGCGAGTTATTTGCAAAAGCTAGAGCGCATTTTTAAAAAGAAAGGTAAGAAGGTTCAGGTAAGTTTTTTCGATCTCCCACTCGTAGAAGAACTCATAGAAGCAAAGGTAAGTTCAGAAGCATTCGCAAAATCCCGATCCATCTTTGAAGGGTTTAACGATATTGCAAAAAAACGCTACAAACTACCAGAGATAAAAGCTGATCTTAGGCCTTACCAAAAAGATGGATTCAAATGGTTAAAATATTTGCACGATAACAAACTTGGTGGCTGTCTTGCCGATGATATGGGTCTCGGTAAGACTTTGCAGGCACTTGCTATCTTAGCTGCAGATTATCCAACTGAAAAGAAGTCAAGCTTAATTGTTATGCCAAGAAGTTTACTATTCAACTGGAAAAAAGAAGTAGAAAAATTTACTCCGCAAATCTCTACCTATACTTTTTATGGCAATACACGGGATATCAAAGATGCACGAAAAGCTAATCTGATCTTCACTACTTATGCGATCATGCGTATAGAGATAGAAAAATTTAAGGAAGAAGAATTTCACTATGTTATTCTAGACGAGTCTCAAAATATAAAAAACATTCAGGCGCAGACGACTAAAGCTGCCATGCTACTCACTGCTGATCATCGCTTGGCATTAAGCGGAACACCCATAGAGAATCACTTAGGTGAATTGTATTCTCTCTTTCGTTTTCTAAATCCAGCTATGTTTGGAACAGTTCAGAATTTTAATAAAAATTACTTGCAGCCCATTCAGAAAAGTAATGACAAAGTCGCTATACATCAACTGCGCAAAAAGATATACCCTTTCATCCTTAGACGTCTAAAAAAAGATGTGCTCAAAGATTTACCAGATAAGATAGAGCAGACTCTGTTTATAGAAATGTCTTCTGCACAAAAGAAGCTCTACGAAGATAGGCGCGCTTTTTACAAAGCTGCTATAGATAGTTCTATAGCAAGTAGAGGACTTAAGCAATCTCGGTTCTTCATTTTTCAAGCCTTAAGTGAGCTGAGACAAATAGCTTCTACGCCAGAGCAATATAGTGACGGCAAGATTATCTCTCCAAAGCGAGAACTTCTCGAAAGCCAACTACTAGATACCATCGCTAACGGTCACAAAGCTCTGATCTTTGTAAACTTTTTAGCTGGTATAGAACTTATCGGCGAACAGCTAGAAAATATGGGTATTGACTTTGTCAGCATGACTGGTGCTACGCGTGACAGACAAGGGCTGGTAGAACGCTTCCAAACAGACGCAAACTGTAGAGTGTTTCTTATGACCCTTAAGACAGGAGGTACTGGACTCAACTTAACTGCCGCTGATACTATTTTCATTTTTGATCCATGGTGGAATGTCGCTGCTGAAAACCAAGCTATAGATAGGGCGCATCGCTTTGGTCAAACAAACAAAGTGCTGGCATATAAAATGATCACCCAAGGTACGATTGAAGAAAAAATATTAAAGCTACAGCAGCTCAAAAAAGAATTGTTTGACAATGTAATATCTGCCGACGGTGCTGCACTGAAGTCTATGACGGAAGAGGATATTGATTATATACTTGGTTAAAAAAACGGAAGAGAAATCATGAAAAATCCTATTCTTGAAGATCGTGCATACAGACATAACTCTTTAATTGAAATATTTCATAAAGAATTTTCAAAAGCTATACTGAGTAGCTATGTAGGTAAATGGATTCAAAAATTTATTGAATCACATTTAGAGTTATGTAAAGAGGAAGAAATACCAGATACTGTCCTAGAGGCCGTAGCTGGGAAAGCTTACAAAATAAATAAACAGATGCTATCAGAAATAGCATCTGTACCTTTTAGCACCCAAAAGCTATTTGACGCATATCGTGAATACCTTCCTGTAAAGCTTCAAACATTGCTAGATGAACTAATCTGGCACGAATCCTTGACCTTCGAAGAAGCAGGAAATTTTACAAACGAAAAAATCTATATTGAACATCAGCAAGAAAGAGGCAGATTCTCTCGGAGAGACCAATTTGAACTTAAAATTGAATATAATTTTTTCATTGCGTATAACAAGCGAGATTATTACTATCAGGAATTAGGCCTAAATGATTATTTCGTAAAACTACCTGTTGGTCTTAGAATTGTGCTGAGCCACTATTATAAAGCGCCTAAAAATGCGAGCTTTCATCCTGTTGATAAATTAGAAAAAACAAAACATACTTTTTCATCTGAAGCTAATATACATTCAGAAATAAGTAAAGCGCTAGCATACCGCAATCAAAATCTGATAAAAACCAGTACAAAAGGAAAAGTAGTGGCAAGTACCTTAGGAAAAATGCAGCGAGCCACTGCCCTAGAGGAGTTTTATCCAGACTCTAAAAATAAAATGCTAAAAGCTGTCAAAACAAATCTATTGGCAGGAATGCTAACTAAACACTCTAACGTAGCAAGCCTACCCACTCTAATGCATGAGTTCATAAAGCTGCTATTTAATAAGCAATACAAAAATATCTATAATTGCACTGATGGAATTCTTAACCATCTAAGAGGAATTGGGAGAATAGATGAATTCTATATTCAGGATAGTGAACTTACCATAATTACAATTTTCGAAAAGTTACCGATAGATGAATGGATAAGTGTAAAAAATTTGCAAGATTATGTCAAGTATAATTTTTACGATCTTACTCCAATTCGTCGAAATCACGCCTGCGAAAAACTCTACTACCCCATAAGAGAAGAGGATAGGAAAGACATATATATAGATAAAAAATTCATATCCAAAGAACCTTTTTCCAAAGTTATTACTTCGCCATATCTTTTCGGCAGTTGCTACCTATTTGCCGCATTCGGGCTGATGGATATCGCATATAATACACCTAACTTGAGCATCCCAGGCACATCTGGCTATTCTCCTTACGACGAGCTAAAATACATAAAACTGAACAAGCTTGGTGCCTATGTGCTTGGTATTTCAGACACTTATGAGGCGTCCGAAAACGTTTCTAAGTCAAGTATAGAGTTGTCAGATAAGTCCTTGACTATAGTTATAGATGAAGCCGACCATACCGCTCCCATTCTACTGAAGCCCTATGCGCAACGCGCTAGCCCAAATCGGTACCAGACTAATTTTTCATACTTCCTAAATTCCGTCACCGATAAAAAAACTTTGGAGGACAAAATATCTTTATTCAAGCAGACTGTAAAAGTGGAAATCCCAGAAATTTGGAATCAATTCTTTAACGATCTTCACAAAAAGATAGATCCTGTAAAAAAGATTTTTGGCCATAATATTTTTCGGATACCACCAGACAATAAAGAATTGATGAGACTAATAGCAAAAGATGCTACCCTACAAAAATTATGTCTCAAGGCAGAAGGTTATCATATCATTGTCAAGAATAGTAACCTAAATAAATTTAAAAGTAGACTACAAGAATTTGGTTATCTGATGACTTAATAAAAGACAAAACGAAAAACTTGTGTAAATGCTAAGGCTCACTTGACACGTCCATGGCTAAGAAATAATTCTGAGTCCACTCCGTAAACTGACGAATTCTATACAATAAATTATTTCGGATATGATCTTCCGATGCGCAGCAATATTGATCCTGTAGATCAATATAGGAAGGGAACTACTGCTAGCTAGCAGTAGCTTGCAATATCTCTCAGTCCGATGCGCAGCAATATTAATCCTGTGGATCAATATAGGAAGGGAACTACTGCTAGCTAGCAGTAGCATGCAATATCTCTCAGTGATGTCTGAGCATCAGTTAATTGAGAAAAGTAAAATTACCGCTGAAGGGAACATTTTTGGTTTTGCGCGTTTTCGGAGCGGAATCAATTCTAAACATTCAAGTTTCTTCTGGACTAGCGCTGCGCAGTAGTGCAGCCTATGGGATTGGATAACGCGCTGGCTGGCTGCAGACCGAAGGGCCGAGCTGGCAAGCGAGCTACGGATGCATAGCGACCGCTGACATTCGCCCCTTTGCGAAACGTCAGTGGTAGGCCCCAAATTCTCGTAATAAAATAATTCTGCTCGACTAGCTAAACAAAATGATTGTTCGTATCTTTATATGTTCAAAGTAGTTCCCTATGAAATTTAAATTGGACTCCCCATTTACGCCGACCGGAGATCAGCCCAAAGCGATCGAAAAAATAGTAGCTGGTATCGAAAATGGTGATCAGGCGCAGGTGCTCCTCGGAGTGACAGGGAGTGGCAAGACGTTCACCATGGCAAATGTGATAGAGCAGCGCAATACGCCAACGCTGATCTTGACGCACAATAAGACCTTGACCGCGCAACTGTATGCCGAGTTTAAAGATTTTTTTCCAGATAATGCAGTAGAGTATTTTGTGTCTTACTATGATTATTATCAGCCAGAAGCTTATGTGTCGAGTAGCGATACTTTTATAGAAAAAGATCTATCTATCAATGAGGAAGTAGAGAAACTGCGTTTGCGTGCTACCTCTACTTTACTCTCTGGTCGTCGAGATATTATCATTGTAGCGTCCGTATCTTGTATCTTCGGTATGGGTAATCCAGAGGACTACAAGGAAGGGATCATACGTATACATAAGGGGCAGGTGGTGAGTAGAAATACGTTTCTTTATGAACTGGTACAGAGTTTATATTCTCGGACGACAGCGGAATTTAAGCGGGCAACTTTCAGAGTACGCGGTGACACCGTGGACATCAATCTACCTTATGTGGATTATGGATATCGTGTTACTTTTTTTGGAGATGAGATAGAGTCGATCGATCGACTAGAAATAGAAAGTGGAAAGCGGATAGAGTCCATGGAGAATGCTGCTATCTTTCCAGCGACATTATATGTAGCACCAAAAGATCGAATCCATCAGATCATCCATCAGATTCAAGATGAGCTGAATGAACAGCAGCAATATTTTGAGAAGGAGCGCAAGTTTGTAGAAGCGCGTCGAGTATATGAGCGCATCAATTTTGATATCGAAATGATGAAGGAATTGGGCTACTGTAATGGGGTGGAAAACTACTCTCGGTTTTTTGATGGACGTCGACCAGGAACCCGACCATTTTGTTTATTAGATTATTTCCCAGAGGACTATTTGATGTTTTTGGATGAGAGCCACGTGACTGTACCACAAGTGCGCGGTATGTGGGGAGGCGATAGACAACGCAAACTCAATCTGGTAAACTTTGGTTTTAGACTGCCTTCGGCGATGGATAATCGACCACTGAATTTCTCGGAGTTTGAGGCGCTCACCAATCAAGTCATATACGTAAGTGCTACGCCAGGCGACTATGAACTGGAGCGCACGGGTGGAGAAATAGTAGAACAGCTGATACGCCCTACGGGCATCATAGATCCACCTATAGAGGTGCGTCCAAGTATCAATCAAATAGATGATTTGCTAGAGGAAATAGATCTCCGGATCAAAGCGGATGAGCGGGTACTGGTGACGACTTTGACAAAACGAATGGCAGAGGAACTCGCTAAATACATGGCGCGGCTCAATCTGAAAGTGCAATACATTCACTCAGAAGTAGATACAATGGATAGAGTGGAAATTCTAAGAGATTTGAGACTGGGGACCTTTGATGTACTGATCGGAGTCAACTTACTCAGAGAAGGACTCGATCTACCAGAAGTGTCCTTGGTGGCAATCATAGATGCGGATAAGGAAGGCTTTTTGCGGAACAATAAATCACTCACGCAGACTGCAGGTCGTGCTGCGAGAAATGTAAATGGTAAAGTAATCATGTATGCGGATAAGATGACAGGATCTATCCAATATGCCATAGACGAAACCAATAGAAGGCGTGCGATACAAATGGCGCACAATGAAAAGCATGGTATCGTTCCTGTAAATATCAGAAAATCAAAAGAAGATATCTGGAATAAAAAATCTATACTCGACATCAGAGGTGTGGAACGAAAAGCTTATGTGGAACCAAATGCACTAGACGTCGCTGCTGATCCGCTGATCCAATATATGAATCGCGATCAACTAGAGAAACTTATAACCGAGACAACCCGAAAAATGCAAATAGCGGCAAAGGAGTTAGATTTTATAACTGCGGCGCAGTATAGGGATGAGATAGCAGCCTTGAAAAAGAAATTGAAGGAATCTATAAATGTTTAGATGGTGGTCTCAATGACCCGCTTGTTTTTGCGCACGCAAACGCTCGTGATACTTTTTATCAAAAGTAAAGCGGGCACTAATAAAAGCAATAATAACAAGTACAATTATCGCAATAAAAATTTTAGGATAGCCGTAAGACTCGGCGATAAACCCCATAACTATAGGCCCGATCAAAAAGCCTACATAACCCGTGCCTGCTACTGTAGCCACCCCGTCAGATGGATTTACTCCCTCGACTTGTGAAGACAGTCTGTAAATTTCTGGAATAATACCAGCTACACCAAAACCTAATAAGCTAAACCCGAACAATGCAGCTAGCAAACCTCCAGCTAATACTAGCACAACGCCTAACACCACGATCACCAAGCCTGCTTGTATGACCACCTTGCTCCCATAGGTATCACTAATAGGATCCATGATAAAACGGCCAATCGCCATGAATAGGGAAAACATACCTAGTCCGTATCCGATCCATAACTCGGGTGCATTTATCTCTTCGGCCATATATAGGGTACTCCAGTCCATGATAGCGCCCTCTGTCATCATGACCATCAGACCGATGACTGCAAAGCCCAAAAGGGTTTTGTTTTGCAAACTATGACGTCCTACCTTTTCCTCTACCACGACTTCACTTTTTTCTAATCGTAAAGGGCCAAAGAAAACTAAGTGCAAAACCAAAGCGATACAGGCAAGCATAAACATATGCACAAATGGGAAGGCTATATAGTACATCAATAATGAACCTAGACTGGCACCGAGAAAGAACCCCAAGCTCCAAAATCCATGACATGCAGACATGAAGCGTAGTCGGTCTCTCTTTTCTATCATCGCAGCTAGTCCGTTCATACCTACATCCATAGAGCCCGCAAAGGCGCCCGTGAAAAACATGATGATACAAAGCTGGTGCAATTCGGTGGAGAGTACTGTGCAGATAATAAGCGATACATAACCAATGGTACTGAAAAAAGTATACCGCCCTTCACCATAAATTTTGATCAACTTGGTAGAAAAAGAAAGCGACGTGACTGCTCCCATTGCCATCGAGAAAAATACGTATCCTAACTGGGACTCTGTAATCTGGAGTTTCTCTAAAATATAGGGTGTATACAATAGCCAAGTACTCATCATCAAACTATTGATAATAAATGGCAAGGCTACTCCAAAGTATCTTTTTTGTAAGAAAATTTTTAATCCATCCATTTAATAGCGACCTATTACCCACGTTACTTGTTTAGATACAACGCAACAGAATGCGAAAGTATGCTAAGGTTAACGAATAATTAAAGTTATTGATGATTATTATGATGAGCAGCTCTTTCGTGGTTAACCACTTAAGCACAGCCTAAGCAAATATATCGAAGACAAGACCTCAAAAAAAAGGCTTAGGTGTCTTAGAGAAGTGCGTGCGATCTTAGGTTCACTTCGGTGGCAAAACGAACGTCTAAGAATGGCAGCATTCTATTTTACTTATACCACCTAGCAAGCAACGCCTCGCTCATCTTATTCTGCGGCGTATAATCTTTGGCCATCCTACCCTCTCCAGCAAATTCATTGGGATACCACTTCCAGATAAAACCACCTGCCCAATAGGATTGATTCCAAAAAACTTGATGCGCCGCTTCGAATGCATTGGCTTGTGCCTGCTCACTATACTTTAGAATACTTCGGTCTTTTTCAAGCACCCAAGTTTTTCCTGCGCATCCTTCCACAGACATGTATCCATACTCGGTAAATAAGACAGGGACACCTGCCTTTGCAGAAAAATCGCTGATTTGCTTTTCGATTGGCGCCCAAGCGTTTACCAATTCTTTCACACTAGGTACAGCGGCATCAGATAAAGGGAAGTAAGCATCAACACCTATAAAGTCTAACTTTTTCCAAAATCGGATATGTGGATATTCGTCCCAGTTTGCAGCATAGGTTAATTTGCCATAGTATATTTTTCTGATTTTCTCAATGAGCCCTTCCCAATATGCGGGCCTGGTAACTGAGCTAATTTTAAACTCTGTCCCAATGCAAAATACAGCAACTTTCTGGGCTGCTGCCATTTTTGCGAAGGTCATTATATAAGTCTCGTACTCTGACTCCCACTGCAGCCACTCTGCCTCTGTCTCATAGGTGATCGCACCTGTCCAACTTCCTGGTACATATACCTGAGGCTTTAGGAGTACATTCATCCCTTCTTTGTGGGCTAAGATTATAGACGCTTCTGCGCCTGCTACAGTTTCGCCCCACCATTGCCAATCCGTATTTCCAAATTTCACGTTTGGTGCATCTACTCGGGTATAAGCATAAGGTATAATACCCACCCAATCAATATGAATTGTCTTCATAGCGGTAAACGGACTGTCTCTGAATGGCTGCGGCGGAGCAACCATGGTCATGCCGTCCATTTTTGTATTCTCTCGATTATTTTGCCCGCTGAAGCTTTGCACCGCTTTTTCTTTATTTAGCATAGGTTTTTGACAGCTTATTAGAGTGAACAAGGCCAGAAAAAGCCAAAGAATAAAGGGAGAGGAACGATTCATATGGTGGTTCATATATTGATCAAACTCTAAAAGTAATCCATTTGTTGAAAAACTGGCAATAACTTGAAGTACGGCGTTCTCTATATTACCATATTTGTATCATTATAATTGCTTTATTGCCATATTTGTAAATTTTAATGATTTTTAATAAAATATTTGACACATAAGCCGATATCTATTATCTTTGTCATAAAATATGTTGAAAGCAACATAAATACATTGTAAGGTGATGAAATTGGCAGACATGCCCTCTTGTCTCGAGGGTGAAGGTCACGGGATAAACAGAATATAACGAGTTGCTTCGGCACTCTAGGGTGGACCACTCAATTTGTATTTTTGCTAACCGCTTCGTGGAGGTTCGAATCCTTCTCTTACAGCTACTTTAAAGCCCTGATAACATGAATGTTATTAGGGCTTTATTATTCTCTGCATACCTACGGCGAAAAAGTATACTATATACCGCATAAAATTCTCTAAGACTTCGAATATCTATAAATACTTGCTTTTGTTTCGATTCAGCAATGGTAAATAAACATCATCCTGCTTCTCACTCCTTAAAAAAAAAGAAATTGTGAATTTTTGCTTCCAAACAAAATATCGTATTGAAATTACCGTTCTTATCCTATCTATCAAGATAGATTAAGAAATATAAGAGCAGGCAGCCCCGATTGGTTTTTTCATACAAATCCTTGTCAGGTTTAATAATAGCGAGTGTAGTACAATGTTATTTATTATTTAGAGAGGGGCTGCTGTTTTTCTTAACCCACTTTCCACTTCTCCTTCAATTCTTTTAAGCGCAGTAGTTTTTCGCCTTGACGATCCCGGATGCTTATATCTGTATGGTAGGTATGATTGCTAAGAAACTTGATTTGCAGTGCGTCCCAATCTTCCTCCGTAGAAACCACCCCTAATTCGCTAAGTTCTTGAAAAAGTGTATTTCCAATAAGATAGAAATCATCGCGTCCTAAATAATCTAAGTCTGCATCACAGAGAATCCGTTCTAATTGATTTTGGGCTTGCTGTGGAATTTTTGTAGCCATAATCATTCCAGCTACTTGGGCTATTTGGCTTTCATTGTAACCATACTCGGGCAAAAGTGCTTGCGCAATTTTCACTCCTTCCTTTTCATGCTCCTTAAAGACATTCAGAAAACCAGCATCATGTAGTACTGCTGCAGAAAATAAAAGTGTACGTTTCTCTTTGCTTAATGCTAATTCCTTAGCCCTTATTTCGCAGACATGGAGAACGTCACGCGTATGACGCACACTATGGTAATATAGCTTATCGGACAAGTCATTCTCCAAGCGCTTGAGCACAACTTCCTTTAAGCTATCATAATTCATATTTGGCTACTGGGTAAAACTATTGAACAATGTACACACCAGAAGCCATAAACTTCAACTCCTCTTTAGGCGCTATTATTTGCGAAATCTCGTCTTCCGTCAATCCTTCATCCTCCGCATAGTGTCTCAAATCTTCCACACTAGTTACATCCTTGAACGCATATCCATTCATGATCACTTCTTTACCCGAAATATCCAATGGCATAAAAAACCCATAATCTTTAAACTTAACAAACATCTCGTCTCCATTTTCGGAAACGATATTCATCCAGCAGCCTTTCTTCTGACATACCGATTCCACTTTACCTTTTACAGCAACAGCCATACTATCTTGGCTCATCATATCATTTGCCAAATCTGAAAACTCCATATATTTCTTAGGCTTGAACTTATCTCCATAAAATCCATCTGCTGCCGCCTTTGGACCACTGCAAGCAGCCAAGAGCAAAGCGAAAACTACAAACATTAAATTTTTCATAATATTATCTCCTTTATAAAAGCTAAATACTAAATAAATACTAAAATCTAGCTTTTGGTTATTAAGCTCACAATATAGTCACTTTTTACAAGTTATAGTTTCACTTCACGGAACATTTTCCAACTCAATTCTCAAAGTTTTACTTATACGCAATAGTCCTACTCAAATATTTTTCTAAGCGCCTTTATCCGCGATATTTCATCACTATCAAAATTACTCATCGCATGAAGAATTTATTGAGTTGCATTATTCTTATCACCTTTACCGCAGGTATTTCTGCCCAATGCCTAGAAGGCAATTGCTATAATGGAAATGGCACCTACCTCTACAAAAGTGGAGCAGAATATACGGGCACTTTTAAAAATGGAAAAATAAACGGTCTAGGCACCCTCCTATTTAGCAATGGCAATACCTACACTGGAAAGTGGAAAGATGACTATCGAGAAGGAAGAGGCGATCTTGTTTTTGTCGATGGTGGATATTACACAGGTGCATTCAAAAAAAGTCAGTTTAACGGCTACGGAGAATTCAACTATCCCAATGGTGATCTTTATAAAGGTGAATGGGAAAAGAATTTACCAGAAGGCAATGGGGAATATAGTTTTGCGAGTGGAGATCAATATCAAGGTCAGTTCAAAGGTGGAAAATTTCACGGAGACGGCACTATGTATTATGCCACAGGTAGTAAGTACATAGGCCAATGGGCTCATAATGAAAAAGAAGGTAAAGGCAAAGTGTTCAACATTGACGGCAGCACCCAAGAGGGCAACTGGGCAGCAGGTGAAATGGTAAAAACCGAGCACACCACAAAAGAAAAAATACACACCCCTACCCCAGCTAGTAAACGCAAACCTACCATCAGCAATAAGCTATCCCCAAAGCAGCATATAAAAGATTGTAATAAAGGATTTTGTAATCAAGAATCAGGTCAGTACACATACATAGATGGCACCAGATATCTCGGTGACTTTATGGCTGGAAAGCCGCATGGGAAAGGCACTGTTTTTTATGCGAATGGAGATAAATACGTCGGCGCCTGGGACACCAATAGGCCACATGGCGACGGGGTACTATATTTTAAAAATGGTAGAGTACTACAAGCGCGCTGGAAAGACGGAAACGTTGTCAAGCAAGTAGATGTCTTAAACGATATGCCCGAAGAAGTAGTAGAAGTAGATACCGACAACGAAGTTAAAATCTGGTCTGTTATAGTCGGCGTTTCTCGTTATACACATATGCCTACTTTGAAGTACACAGATGATGACGCTTATCAAATATATGCCTTTCTCAAAAGTCCAGAAGGTGGCGCAGTGCCAGATAAGCAGATAGCAGTGCTCATAGACGAAGATGCAAACCGTGACCAAATCATCCGTACTATGAAACGAAAATTTCATAAAGCAGATGCCAATGATGTAATCCTTTTTTATTTTTCAGGACATGGATATGACGGTTCTTTTATACCCTCAGATTTTGATGGCACAAATAATCTACTCAGCCATCAAGATATTATTAGCATTCTAGAAGACAGCAAAGCAAAACACAAAGTTGTGTTTGCGGACGCTTGCCACTCAGGGAGCCTCGACCAAAATAACACCTTAGCTATGAAGTCGCCCTATGTGCGTAAGTTGACGGACTACTATAGCCAGTTTAAGGATTCAAATGGGGGACTTGCTTTATTGCTTAGTTCCAAGCAAACCGAATATTCGCTAGAGGATCAAGGTTTGAGACAAGGCGTTTTTAGCCACTACCTCATGCGAGGATTGAAGGGTGAGGCCAATGCGAACAACGACTACACCATCAGTATTAGCGAACTATATGACTATGTACACAGCAACGTCACACGCTATACTGGCAATATCCAGACGCCAAATATCTCAGGAAATTACGACAAAAATATGCCCGTAGCTATGATCAGATAAGCCGCCCGAAGACATAAAACAAATAGTATAGTTCTTTTTTGTAATGATGATCGAAATGTGAAATTGCCATCTTGTATGGGAAACAAACAATGAGTTCACTCCGAAAACTGACGAATTGCATAAAATGGAATATTTTGGTTAAGATTTTTGGTTTTGTGCGTTTTCGAAGTGGACTCATAATTTCGCATCATGTTTTAAAAGCGGTAATCTCCCCCCTGAGATTACCCTTTTTTTTTACCTTTATCATTTTATTTCCGTCCTTTACAAACCGAACCTATGCCGTATCATAAGCCACTCCGTCCTTTCCCTAACCAATACCCATTATAGATAATACATATTTGTTTTATGTCTAATATAGGCATAACTTATGTACTATTACTAACAATTAAATAAAACATATCCTCCCATAGCATGAAGCTTACCCATATTTTATACCTCCTACTTTTCACCCTCAATGTCCAGTTCATCCATGCGCAATGTATGGCTGGTGATTGTCAAAACGGCCTAGGCAAATATCAATTTCCTAGCGGCGCTATGTACGAAGGGAATTTTTTCAATGGTGAAGTACACGGCAAAGGAACCTGCTACTACACCGATGGAAGTATCTATGAAGGGCAATGGAAAAACCGCTACCCACACGGGCATGGCTCTAAACTATATGCTGACAAAGAGATGTGGACGGGTAAGTGGATCAAAGGAAAGCCAGTTAACAAAAAAGGGAAATATTTTGAAGAATCATTCATTAGCAAAGGCGCTATTGGATACGATGGTACTGACATTCAGTTTGGCTGCATTAAAAACAATTGCAGCAACGGTATCGGCACCTATGCCTACGCAGATGGCAGCAAGTATGAGGGGCAGTTTCAAGAAAATAAACGACACGGCTGGGGTGCATTCTACTATCGCAATGGGGACAAGTATGTAGGCGATTTCAATCAGAATTTTGAAGAAGGCTACGGAACTATATTTTATCACAACGGCAAGCTAGCCAAAGGTATTTGGTACAAAGGAGAGTACTTAGGAGACAAACTCGTTTCCAAAGGCGATAGTGGTTGTGTCGAAGGAGACTGTCTTGCCGGCAATGGAAAATTTATATACAAAGATGGATCTATGACCTACGAGGGCGCATTTTTAGACGGCCTACCAAACGGTATGGGCAAGTGCGTTTATGGCAATGGAGAGATATATGAAGGCGAGTGGAAAGCTGGCGGATTCAACGGCAAAGGAACTTTGCATCTGAACGACGGCACTAAGATCTGTGGGCTGTGGCTCAATGGCACACTTGTCAATACTATCAATAGCGAAAGTACACCTGTCGCGCCTCAAAGCGCAGCAGCAAACGAACCACAAGTCTGGGCGGTAGTGATCGGCGTATCGTCTTACGAGCACATGCACACCCTCAAGTATTCGGATGACGATGCCTATAAGGTATATGCATTTCTGAAGAGTCGCGAAGGCGGCTCACTTAAAGACAGCAATATCAAAGTGCTAGTAGATGACACTGCTACCCGTGACAATATTTTGGATGCATTATCCAGCACTTTTTCTATGGCAGGACCAAATGATTTGGTCATGATGTATTTTTCAGGACACGGACTCAAGGGCTCATTTTTGCCCATAGATTATGATGGTACCAACAATAAAGTTTTTCACCACGAGATCACTGAGATTCTAGATAAGAGCCCAGCCAAGTTCAAGCTTTGCATAGCCGATGCTTGCCACTCTGGAAGCCTTTATACAGAGAAAGGAAGTCAGCGCGCGGCCTTCGAGGCATACTACAAGTCGCTTGCACAATCCAAGCCGGGCATGGCGTTGATCATGTCCTCCAAGTCGGAGGAAACTTCGCTGGAAAGCAACAACCTACGACAAGGCGTATTTAGCCATTTTCTTCTTCGTGGGCTTAAAGGTCAAGCGGATAACAACCAAGATCACACGGTAGTGTTACAAGAACTTTTCGACTATATCTGTCACAACGTGAAGGAGTACACTTCCAAGCGTCAGTCCCCGATGATAAGAGGCGACTACGATCCGCAGATGGTGATATCAGTACAGGAGTAAGATTTTTATTATTTGGAGGATCCCCCAAAAGTACAAAGCCGCTATGAAAAATAATTTTCATAGCGGCTTTGTACTTTTGGGGTCGGGCTTTCCATGACTCCATTTCATTTCGGCCCTGCAGCCTGAAAAAAAATCAGGCCTTGGTCATCTCGCTCTGGCGAGATTCATTCCTATCCCTATCCCTATCCCGTATTGATTTTAATGAAATAGCTAATTACTAAAATCAACTTATAGTTTTCAAGATATTTTTCCAAGAAATATTCAGGCGACAATAACTATGTCTACTATGTATTTCTATTGCCTTCTATGTGTTTCCCTGATTTAGAGTTTTTTTTACCACATACAAAAACATAGTAAAGGCATAGTTACATAGCATTTTTAATAGAATCTCAAACTAGCGCTGAAGTAGTTATAAAGAAAAAATCGTTTCGCAAGCAGACCTATAACTCAGCATACAAGCTATCGATTAAACTTAAAAATGATTTGATAAATGCGCAAACAAGAGCAAGAGCATTATTAGATTTCATGAAAATCTACATAGATTAGATATAAAAAATTTACATTTGTGAAACGACTACACGATCATGGAATTACTGCTCACATATATCAATTGGAACCCGTCGCCCGAAATTTTTTCAATCGGTCCCATTGCACTACGTTGGTATAGCACCATGTTTCTATCAGGTTTTTTAATTGGGTTTCAGATCATGAAACGATTCTTTATTCATGAAAAACAACCTGTTGAATGGCTGGATAGTTTACTGGTATACATAATGATCGGAACTATCGTAGGAGCTCGATTAGGGCATTGCTTTTTTTATGATTGGGATTATTTTGGACAAAGTCTTCCTCACTTTCTTGAAATATTCATTCCTGTAAGATTTGGAGACGACTGGCCAGGTACTTTTACTGATTTTGAGTTCACAGGTTTTCGAGGATTGGCCAGTCATGGGGGTGCTATTGCCATCATTTTTATGATGTGGCTATTTTCTAAGCGCATCACCAAGAAGTCCGTATTGTGGATTTTAGATAGAGTTGTAATCCCTGTAGCCTTAACAGGTATGTTTATTAGATTAGGCAATTTGATGAACTCAGAAATCATCGGAAATGTGACATCTGTGCCTTGGGCTTTCGTCTTTGAAAAGGTAGATGATCAGCCACGCCATGCGGTGCAGCTTTATGAGTCTATTTGCTACTTACTCATATTTATAATCTTGATGTGGCAATACTGGAAAACGGACGCAAAAGACAAGTTGGGGCTTATATTTGGTACTTTTATGGTGCTATTATGGTCCGTTCGCTTCGTTTTAGAATATTTCAAGCGCAGCCAAGGAGGATTTGAAACCGCCGTAAACCAGGTACTTAGCACGGGACAATTACTCAGTATTCCGTTAATCCTTGTAGGTATATACTTTATCTTTAATTCCAAGAAAAAATCTGTGACTTAATCAATTTTTTTTCTAACAAGCCATTTACTATCAGTATGTTATAGATTACAAACTTACCTTAAGCAATAATTAACATTTTGTTAGCTTGATTGTAGGGTACAAATCAACTATATTTGTACATTGAAAGACATTTAACAAGCCTCTCCCACAAAATCTACTTTTTTTAAACAAATTTCAGCTAATCCCTGAATTGATTTATGAAGCTATTTTTACGTCTTGTCCTACTAAGCTTAGTATTATATTCCTGCTCTAGCGACCAGTTGACGGTCAGCGAGTACGACAAGGATCTTATCGAATCCATAGAACGCATCTCCCCTACTGGAGACGTTACTGCTTTTATCATGCCTGAAGCAGGAGATTATACCACCTTATTACAGGAACCGAAGAACCTTATGACTCCAGCGAAAGTAGAGCTGGGTAAACTGTTGTTTTTCGAAACCGGTCTTGGTGCCGATGCAGTCAAGGAAGTAGGAAAATTTACCTATTCATGTGGTACCTGCCACGTTCCAGCTAAAGGTTTTATGCCTGGTACTGTTCAAGGTATTGCTGATGGAGGTATTGGCTTTGGACTAGACGGTGAATCCCGTGCTAGATTTCACTTATATGAAGAGAATGAACTAGATGCTCAAGGTGCTAGACCATTAAGTTTACTTAATGCTGGCTTTATATCCAACACGTCTTGGTCAGGAGCGTTTGGTGCAGGAAATATCAACGAAGGTACAGAAGATCAATGGGGTGTAAACACACCTACCGAGGTAAATCATCTTGGGCTAGCTGGTTTAGAAAGTCAAAATATAGAGGGTCTTCACCTTCACCGTATGAAATTCAACAAAGAAATAGCAGACAAGTATGGATATACAGAGATGTTTGACGCTGCTTTTCCCGATTTTCCGACAGCGGATCGCTACTCTATTATGACTACAAGTTTTGCGCTATCAGCATATATTAGATCACTACTACCGAACCAGGCGCCTTTTCAAAATTGGCTAAAAGGTAATATGAGCGCTATGTCTAACAGCGAAAAAGAAGGTGGTATCTTATTCTTCGGTAAGGCAGGTTGTATCAATTGTCACAAAGGACCAGGGCTTAATAATCAAAATTTTTATGCCATAGGTGTAAAAGATCTTTACGAAACTGGTGAGGCATTCGCTACCGGCCCTGATGATTTAAGAAATCTGGGTAGAGGTGGATTTACAGGTAAGAATGAAGATCTCTATAAGTTCAAAGTTCCACAGATATATAATATGAAGGACTCTCCTTTTTACTTTCACGGAAGTAGTAAACGTAGTCTAAGAGAGGTGGTAGAATACTTCAATGATGCTGTGGTGGAGAATGAAAATGTAGATCCAGCCAATGTCTCTTCCTTCTTCAGACCACTTAATCTTACAGAAGAAGAAATTGTGGATCTTACTCAGTTCCTAAAAACTGGCTTATTTGATCCTAATCTCAATAGGTATCTGCCAACGGAGGTACTTTCTGGGAATTGTATTCCTAACAACGATGTGCTATCTAAGGTGCAGATGGGTTGTGAGTAAATTTTGTGGTTATTCCGCAATGTTGAATCTGCAATATCTATTTTCACTTTAAAAATTCGCAAATTAGAAAACGGACGAGCGCTGTGCAGGGGTGACGACGATAGGAGGCAGTCCGAAGGACCGAGCGGACACGCGAGTCCCGAAACATAGCGACCACTGACAGCCGACGTTCAGACTGTAGCGCAGCGGAATGTCTGATAAGGAGGATCGTCAGTGGACGGCCCCAAATAATACTACTTCATCTTGCGTAAGCGCTCCAACTTCAGGAGACCCAATTTGGCGAATAGGTGCTGAAAGGAGACCCTCAAAACACCGAGTCCATACTCTGTACTGCGCTTAAAGTTGATAGAAGACGCTTCCTCAAAATACTTGGTCGGACAGGTCACTTCTGCGATATCAAATCCCGCATAAATGATTTGTGAAAGCATCTCGTTGTCGAATACAAAATCATCCGAGTTTGCATTGAAGTTGATCGTACGCAAAACTTCTCCACTGAAGGATCTGTAGCCTGTATGGTACTCGGACAGCTTATAGTTGACCAAAAGATTTTGTGTCATAGTTAGGAAACGATTCGCTATGTACTTGTATACGGGCATACCACCTTTCAGGGCGCCCTTGCCTAAAATACGACTCCCCATCACCACGGGAAATAGGTCCTCTCCAATAATATTGACCATAGAAGGAATCAAAAGTGGAGTGTACTGATAATCAGGATGAAGCATGATCACGATGTCTCCTCTGAGCTCTAATGCTTTGTTGTAAAGAGACTTTTGATTGCCGCCGTATCCTTTATTGCTTTCGTGAGAAATGATATGCTTTATACCTATTTCCTTAGCCTTCTTTACGGTATCATCCTTACTCGCATCATCGCAAAGGATAACCTCATCTACTAGATCAAAAGGGATCTCGCGGTAGGTTTTCTCCAAGGTAAGTGCTGCGTTATATGCTGGTAAAACGACGATTACTTTTTTATCTTTATACATATCTAAAGCCAGATAAGGCATTTGTCATAAAAAGCGACAAAGATACATAGTTTCTCTATCCAGAATGGATATCCGCCTACTTTTCTTGGCAATTCCTACTACTTATCCTTACCTTTAAATGATCAAATTATCTCCATCATCTGAAGATTGTCACATTCATATAAATGAACATACACCTAGGACAGCAAACTTTATTAGAACTTTATGCTTGCAAGCAGGAGTTGCTAAATGATCAAAAATTTATAGAAAATACACTAATCGAAGCAGCAGGCGTGGCAGAAGCTACGATCGTAAAACAGTATTTTCATCAATTTTCTCCTTATGGAATATCGGGAACACTGATCATAACAGAAAGTCATATCAATATTCATACTTGGCCAGAGCACAATTTTGCTGCGATAGATTTCTTTACTTGTAATCCTGACATGAAAATAACAGCGGCATGTGCATTTCTAAAGAAGGCATTCGAAGCGGCGGAAAAGTTACAACATAGTCATCAACGAGGATCGCTGGATATTATTCAAAGATTAGGTGCGTAACAAACTCCGAATCGTCATCTATAATATGCCCGTCTCTACGCCTGAAACTAAGGCAGCAAGGCTCTCCTGATCCGATATACATGGCTCCTTGGTAGATGTCGCCGTCTTCATCCTGATACATTTCTGCATACTGCTGATAAACCTTACTAAAGGCACCGAAATCCCCTTTCGTCTTAGCAACGGTCTCGCCTGCAGGATCTACAATTTTGATGTTTTCGCCCATTCTACCGAAGTTAGTTTTACGCACATACTTGCTACCTAATATGCTGTCTTTCTCATCGTAGGTAGGCAGCAAATAAGGGCTCTCTGGAAATAGCTCGTACAATATAGTCAACATATGCTTTGCCTGCATAGCGATACTAAAGGCTGGATTCATCACTACTAAGCCATGGTTAATAGATAGGTCGGTGAGAATATCCATCAGCTCTGGCTCTTCTAACATGATGAACTCCCAGGGAACCAACTTGTACATGAAATGATATTGCACATAGACATCTTCTTGCTGCAGAAAAACGCCGTCCTCATCAAAAATAACATCTTCGAGATCAGCATAATCGGCTTCAAAACCTGCTTGCTCGGCAGCCTCTTTGATGACATTGAGATTGAGCGTATCCTCCATGTGACCAAGCGAGGTAAGCAATAAAGTAGCGGGTCTGTCAGGAAACTTATTTTTGATACGTCTGAATACTTGATTCAGCTCATCCACCAGGTAATTGAACTGACCTTTAGACTGCTCCCGAACTTGGTGGTATAAATAAGATTGGATATAAGTAGACTCTGGCATGATAGTGCAGGTGTCTGCGTTGAATTCAATCAGCTTTAATGGTAGATCTTCTATACCACCCGCAAAGTCAAATCTCCCACAAATGTGTAGAAGATTTCTATCCATATCAAATTCTATAAGCTTGACTATATTTTCAGGAATACCGAGTCTGGACCAGAGCTTGTGTTCTCGCACGTGATCTAGTGCCTTTTGATACATCTTATAAACAGCCTTGCTTGCTGCCTCATAAGCTTTCACTTCATCTCGATGAACCATGATGGCATCATCCGCGATGTAGTCATGGTTATCTCCTTCCTGATACCAGCCGTAGCCTGCTTCCGCTATTAATGATCTTGCCTCCTTAGGCAGGTCAATAATTCTATCCACCATATGACTTCGTTGATCTAGAAGAGCCAAATCCTTTCTTAGGTGTTCTTACTGTTTTTCTAGAAGCGCTAGATCTTAGCGTATTGGTGGTGGTACTGCTTTTCTTAAAGGCTGCATCGTTCGCATAAGCGCCTCTACTCATGGGTTGACTCATACTTTTTCCCATCATATAGCCCATCATGCCTCCCATCAGTATACCACTCATACCTCTTCTCCGTGGGTTTTCTGCGTCTACTAGCTGAGCTTCTGCGAGGGTGAAAGTATCTCGTACGCCGTCCATATATTCCGCTATTATGCGGGACTCGTCAATAGTAGGAACTACTGTTTCGTCTGTAATTTTAAACGTTTCTGACTGCACCTCCTTAACCTCAGTTACGACGCCTTGAGTAGGTGTAAGCACTTCTTGTTCTACGTATTCTACATTAGAGCCACAAGAGAACATGCTGCTAATAAATAGCGCTGATCCTAAAAATAAGCTACTCTTTTTAAATTTTTGAGCAGAATTTGAGCGTAGAGTTGTTTTTATTTTTACCATTGCAATAGTTTTATAGTTATGGGTTTTTATTAATCCAACACAAATTAAGTAAAAGCATAACAATAGCCAATAATTCGAACCTCATCATGCAGAAAAAAACATTTCTCATAATAATTACCATTTTAGTAGGGATGTGCTCTATCATATATGAGTTACTTATTTCTACTACGAGTTCTTACTTTCTGGGAAATAGTGTCAAGCAGTTTTCATTAATCATAGGTTTCTACATGGCTTTTATGGGGCTGGGCGCTTACTTTTCGAAATGGATACAGGAGCGGTTGGTTTACCATTTTGTCCTAATAGAGCTGCTCTTAGGGCTGATCGGCGCTTTCTCCGTTCCACTTTGCTATGTCTATATTTTGTATGCTGATTTTACGGGCTTCAATATATTTGTCTTTTTTCTCATATCTATAATTGGGATATTGACTGGTCTAGAGGTTCCTTTGCTCACGCGTATTCTCGAAACGGACTACAACCTTAAAGACAATATATCCAATATCTTGAGTTTCGATTATTTGGGCGCTTTGATTGCTACTATTGCATTTCCATTCTTTCTCTTGCCATTTGTGGGTGTATTTAAGTCTTCCTTATTTTTTGGACTTTTGAATATCATCGCGGGAATCGTAACATTTCTATTCTTCAGGAAAGAAATCGCTTTACCGAAAGCCAAGAAAAATCTCATGGCATTGGCGATTTTTAGTCTTGTAGGAATCATTTTATTTAGCATTGGTGCTACGCGTTCCTTTATGGACAGATGGCACAATGGAATATTTAAGCATCCAGTAATTTATAGTGAGCAATCTGCTTACCAAGATATCACAATGACCAAGACGGATAATGAATTCAGGTTGTATCTGAATGGCGCTATCCAGTTTTCGTCACGGGATGAATATCGCTATCATGAGTCCCTTATACATCTGGCCATGATGCAGCATCCTGCTCCTAAAAAGATCTTATTGCTCGGTGGTGGCGAAGGATTAGCTGCCAGAGAAATATATAAATATGATATAGATCAACTAGACTTAGTAGATATAGATCCTGCGATCACCAAACTTGCTACAAGCATGGATGTGCTTAAGAAGCTGAATGCAGGCACGCTCGAAAAGGAACAAACTAAAATTCATCACGAAGATGCTTTTTCTTACTTGCTAAATAGTAAGGATCAATATGATATCATCATCTGTGATCTTCCTGATCCCAATAGTGAAAGTTTGGCCAAACTGTATAGTCAAGCATTTTACAAACTCGCACTGAGTCGCTTGAATGAGGATGGACTATTGGTTACCCAAGCTACCAGCCCTACCTTAACTCCCAATGCGTTTTGGTGCATTGATAAAACATTATCAGAAAGTGGATTTGAATTTACGTATCCGTATCATGTCAATGTGCCTAGTTTTGGGAACTGGGGTTTTATCTTGGCGTCAAAACGACCTCTCTTTTTTCAGTATGATGAGGACATTACTACTTCGTTTTTGGAGCCGAGTATGCTGCAGCATATTTTTTATTTTCCGAAGGATACGCGCGTGAAAGGGGTCTTGCCCAATTTGTTAGATCAACCGATCTTAATGGAGTATTATCTGGATCATTGGAGGCGCTTAAATCATGAGCAAAGGTAAGGATGAATAGGAAATAACTAATAAAACGAATTTAATGCAACCCCTACTATAGTCCACAACACAGAAAAAGCCAGCCCTACACTAAATATGAACAATCTTATTTTTTGAGATTCTTTCTTTCTATAGTAAGCAATTACTAAATCAAAGCTTAAGCCAAGGCAATAGAAAATATTTGCTCCAATTATCCAAATTATAACTTCGAACGTATCAAAAAGTACATGCGCAAACGCAATCTTATCCCATACTGCGCCAATTATTGAAATTATAATTGCAGTCGAAATAACAACAATATTGTAAAGTTTTCTTTTATGCTCCCACCACTCTAATGCGTAGTGAATCTTCTTGTCCGATAAATCTTGATCGAGTACTTTATCGTACATATGAAGTAGTCTATTCGTTATTTATTTAGTGGATTTATATTTGCCATTTACTACACTTTAATCAATATCAAAAACCTCACACAAAAAGGACAGTTACCTTTTTTGTTCAAAAATAATACTTCTTTTTGTATCTGGCTGGTAGGTATCCTTAGTGATAATTTCTCTAATCGGATTGGAAGGAAAGTTTTTATTATTTGGACTGAGGAAACATTCCACTTGATGCTCAATCATTTTTTCAAAAGGAATAAGAAAACCTTTCGTATCGCATTGTTCAAAGTCGCCTTCCTTAAGCAAATTCAAAACTGTATACACTGACTCTATTGTACTAAGACAAAGGGGCTCTGGTTGTTGCTTGATAATAAATTTTGATTTTATATTATTGTCAAAGCTCACTCTTTTTAGTTTTTGCAAGTTCTTACTCAGTTTAAGCATCTTTCGAGCGCAGAACCATGTCCCATCTAGAATGATAATATTCGGACTATCACCCATAAAAGACATTACTTCGGTATTACTGCTTAGCGATAAGTTAAAGTTATCTTTCCCAGGATATAGCAAAAAATGACTACCGCTTTCTTTACTCAGTATTTCATTTACGCGTTTGTTATCGGTAAAATCGACACCCACTATGATTTCTGAATTTTCAAGTTGAAGATTAGTCATACGCCCCGTTCCTATTCTTTCTCTTTTATATTCCTTCGGGTGCATAAGAATAGTAAAACGAGTCTTGGTCTGGATGGGATTTGTATATTTACAAATACATGAGCTTGAAGGTCTCATGCATTTATAACATTTTATTCTTGGATTTTTTATTTCTACCTGCAAAGTGGATGTGTGTTAATTTTTTTGCTCCAAGAAACGATTTCTAGTTACCTGGATTTTAGCCTGATTCCAACAATACTAATATAGTTAAATATTTTCAATCCTTCAACAGGATCTTTATCTCGAGGAACCAAACCAGACTATAGTGTGATCAGCATTTATAATCTCTAGTTTTCTACACTTACTAATTTCCATGTCCTTTTCTGCATACCCAATGTTTCAGAATTCAATACTTTTGCTTTTATGCTGCGTTCAAGTACTGCATAATTTATAGACCCATTTTGTAAATTTATCACTTCAATTGAAATGTCATTTGTTGTGATATCCATTTTCTTAAGTAAGTCGGTATCTTCATCCTCTGGCGCTTGCATTTCGGAATATTCTATTATTGCAGCTTTTTGCATAGTTTTATTATGAACACTTTCATCATACAGCGTAATTGTATTAGTCTTATTTTTTTGGCTAATGTCAAAATATATTTTTCCTATTATTTCAGAAGAACTACCTCCTGTAGTACTTGGTATTTTTTGATCGTATTTTAGCGTATCATTCACATTAAATTGATATCCATAATTACCAAAAAGCCCTATAAAGTCTTCTGTAAATTGAAATGTCATACTCATATCAGATTCAGCAATTAATTTTAGCTCTTGGTTAAGGTCGGATATTTCTTCGTCTGATAATTTATTAAGAGAAACTAATTTAAGGAACTGATTAAAAGATTCTTTTTTTATTTCCTCTAAGTTCTTGAGCTTTATTGCCCCTCCAATTAAGTTTGTTTCTATAACATAAGAAATTTGATTATGTACATGATCTTTAATAAGACTAATAGGCGAGATATAATCTCCAATATCTTTTGGAAATATTGAATCAAGCGTAATTTTTATAACATAATTCTTATTTGTTTTCTCTAATATTTCAAATTTCAGAAATCCACTTGTAGTATGCTCTTGCGAATCCCTTTCGCTCTTTTTAGCGTAATATTTCTCAAAAGTATAATGATATGTTTCTCCTTGTTCCCAGTTGGCCACCAACTTCAAAGTGTCTGATTGCAACATTTGACTATGTGCGCTGCAACAACATGCTAAAAACAATATGGAAATGACAGCTTTCATTATTTAATATTCATTTTTGGTAAGCTTATTTTTATATGCAACAGTTCTGCGACATCTGGTGTACTGGCAATGGTAACTATACTTACTTTTGAACACCCCTTTAAAGGAACCATTCCATAAGAGTTACTGGTAATAATTACACCTGCAAGGCCTATTTTACCGTTTCTTCTAACCACTTGTAAAACTCTCTTTGCCAGACTAAACTATTTTGGGCTGAAAGGACCCAATGATTTTCTTCTGGAAAAAATAACAATCTTGATTTTATACCTTGCAGTTGTGCAGCTTGAAAAGCTTCCAAGCCTTGTCCAGTTGGTACTCTATAATCTTTGCCTCCTTGTATGATCATAATTGGAGTATCCCATTTGTCAACAAAATTTACGGGGTTGAATTCGCTATAAGATTTCTGGGCAGCAGCATTGTCTTTATCCCAATACGCGCCACCTAGATCCCAATTGACAAAAAACAATTCTTCCGTTGTGCCATACATGGATTTCCAGTTGAAAATTCCATCATGGGAAATAAACGATTTAAATCTTCCTTCGTGGCGGGAAGCTAAATAAAAGACAGAGTATCCTCCATAACTTGCGCCAATGCAACCCATCCTACCTTTATCTACATAAGACTCTTTGGCAACATCATCAATGGCGGAAAGGTAATCTTTCATGTTTTGCCCACCATAATCTTTAGAGATTTGCTCGTTCCACTCGACACCGTAGCCAGGCATACCTCTTCTATTGGGTGCAACAATGATATACCCTTGTGCTGCCATAAGTTGAAAATTCCATCTGAAAGAATAAAATTGAGACAAGGCGCCTTGTGGCCCACCTTGACAATATAGTAGTGTTGGATACTTTTTGGCGGCATCAAAATCTGGCGGATAAATCACCCAAGTCGGCATATCCTTTCCATCAGTTGTTTTGACTATCCGCTTTTCTACCTTAGACATTTTGATGTCTTTATACACTGCATTATTCCCATCCGATAGTTGCTTCATTTCACCAGATCCAATATTCATATTATAGACCTCCGTGGCATGATTCATATCTCTTCTATGCACAATTAAATGGTCTCCACTTACCCCTACAATTCCGTTTACGTCAAACTGACCTTCAGATATCTGCCTAGGCACAGACTTTGAATTTAAACTTTTAGGAACATTAATTTCGAAGGCATGAACTGTACCTCCCACTGGGGCATTGAAATAAATCTTGGATTCATCAGCACTCCAAATAAATCCATAGACGGTCCCATCCCAATCTTTAGTAAGGTTCACCTCGCCTTCTGGTAATTTGACAACTATATCATTTTTGTCAGATTCATACCCATCTCTCTTCATTCGTAACCAGGCAAGCTTGCCTGTAGGCGAAAATGCTGGACTTGTATCGTATCCTTTGTTGTCTTTTGTCAGATTGGTCGTTTTCTTTGTATCCAAGTTATACTCATAAATGTCCGTATTGGTGCTAAGGGCATATTCAGTACCCGATAATTTTTTAGTGACATAGAGGACTTTTTTAGAATCGGGACTCCAGATGTAATCTTCACTACCTCCAAATGGTTTTTGTGGACAATCAAAAGGCTCACCTTTCATCAGATCAATACCTTTATCGCTCTTATCACTAGTAGATTGTATGAATAAGTGACTGTAGGCACCATCTTCATAGCTGTCCCAGTGTCTATAGTTTAGCTGATCATAGATCATCACATTCGAACTAGGCACATCATTATAGTGATCTTGGCCGCTTACCTTTTGAATCTTCACATCTTTGGCGACTAGCTTCCATTTTCCATCTGATGAAATAGAATTATCTGATACGAGACTTCCGACTTTGTCTATTGCTTTTATATCGCCTCCTTTGACATTTACGGAATATGTTTTACTTACTCGCTCATTGGTCTTTAGATCAAAATTTGAAACTTTATAAATCACCTGCTTCCCGTCTTTACTGATGCCTACAGTAGAAACTCTATTTAACTCAATAAGCTGCTCTGGCGTCATTACTTTGGTTTGGCTAAAACCAGTTGTCAGTAAAAAAACGAACGAGAGGGATAGAATGAAAATCTTATTCATGATGAATGTTTTAAATTTAGAGAGGTGAAGTTAAGGAATTAGATCAAGTATATGAGTTTAGATCGATAATATTGATTGGTTCATCACCCCTTCAGGCATTCGCACCTACTACTTATGATAATGCCTAGTTGAACTATTTGTTTTGGAATTTTAAATTCACGACGCTGGGTGTGGGTCTATGAATTCTTATTGTTCGTATACTTGTGGTGTTTTCGTGATTAGTTATACTCAATTCTTTTCATAGCCAAAGCTAAATTCTTCTGAGTACGTATGTTCTCTTTCCATGATTTCAACAATTTTTTCTACGATTTCAGGATTTTCAGCAGCAATATTATTTTGTTCAGCTACATCAGAATTTAAATTATAGAGTTCAATAGGCGCTTTGGCCATGTTGCTCATATTTAAGCGTATACCCTTCCAATCTCCAAACCTCACTGCTTGCTTTCCTCCTTGTTCCATAAATTCCCAATATAAATAATCATGTTTTTGTTGTTTCCCTCCTATCAATTCTGGTAAGAAAGAGATACCGTCTATCTTTTGAGGTGTTTTTATTTGTGCGATTTCACAAGCTGTGGGCAAAAAATCCCAAAAAGCTGAGATGTGATTAGAAGTAGAGTTTGCTTTAATATTCTCTGGCCAATATGCAATCAAGGGAACCCTTATTCCTCCTTCATACAAATCACGTTTGTAACCTTTAAACCTTGAATTACTATTAAAATAAATTGGGTCAGCTCCGCCTTCTTGATGCGGGCCATTATCTGAGGTGAATATGATTATGGTATTTTCTGCAATGCCAAGTTCTTCTACTGTCTTTCTGATTTCACCTACTTGCTGATCTAGTAGATGTATCATGGCAGCAAAAGTTGCATGAGGTTCGGCTTGAGCGCTATATCCACCATCTTTTTGATATTTGTTTTCTTTTAATTCCACATAATTATTATCGACACCTTTGTATTTCTTTTCAGGTAAAAGTTTACCTCGATATTTTTCCATGTACTTTTCTGGAGCCAAAAGTTCAGCATGCGGAATTATCGATGGATAATACATAAAAAAAGTAGTGTCTTTATTCTTTTCAAGAAATGAAATGGCCTGTTCATGAATAATATCAGGGGCATAAATTTCTATATTTTGACCTTGGTTTTCTTTCAATACTTCCTTAGTCTGATTATGCCACAGATGCGGAGGATAATAATTATGTCCAAAACGTTGGCAATTAAAACCGTAAAATTCATCAAACCCTTGATTATTAGGTTCTCCTTCAGAAGACGGGTAACCTAATCCCCATTTCCCAAAAGCACCTGTCACATATCCTCCAGATTTTAAAAGCTCAGCAACTGTTACTATTGAAGAGTCTAATGGGTACTGCCCTTCTGGTTGGACTTCTTTATTTCCACGAATAAAAGTGTGGCCTGTATGTTGCCCTGTCATTAAAGAAGACCGTGATGGAGCACAGACAGTGGAACCAGAATAATGTTGAGTAAAAAATATTCCATCTTTAGACAACTTGTCGATGTTTGGTGTTGAAAATTTTACTTGGCCTGTCAAACTCAAATCACCATAACCTAAATCATCCGCTAAAATATAGATGATATTTGGCTTTAGATTTTTGCTAAAATCATTATTCATGTTTTTAGTATTACAACCTAAAATTGTAAATAATAAAATAATTCCAGTTAGTATTTTTGTTACTTGTTCCACAATATTTCCTTTATGATTACTCCGCATTTTCTTATAAATTAATAACTGAAAAACCAATGTGTATATTACCAGTATATCTATCAACAAATAACGCTCTTTCTTTAACTGTTCCATGACATGTTTTTTTAGAGCAAAAAAGAGAGCCTCCAGCAAGCCTAACAGATTCATCGACTTCAACTTCGGTAATGTCCCAAACATTACCAACAATATTTACCTTATCTATTTCGGAAATCGGCAGTTTGTTTTCCGAAACAATAATCCGATTATCATTTTTAACAATATCCCAATATTCTCGGTATGTAGGCAGTCTTTTTTTTGCCCATGTACAATATGCAATAGCGTCATTATAACTTACTTGCGTTACCGGAAGATTACTGGATGAAACTGCATTAATTCCATCAGGTTTTTTCCAATTTGCATTTTCTACTTTTTCAAAATTATAAGCGTCGATTTGCACTATTGACCATCCAAAATTCTCCGCGTCTGTAATATACTCTGTTGCTGCAACAAATTGTTCAAATTCAAAATAAGAAATAGGATGTAAATCTATTTTCTTTTTCTTGCAGGAGACAAAAAGTAATAGAAGAATTAAAGTAGGTTTCCAAATATTCAAATCAACTTTCAATTTTTCACTCTTGATAAATTATTCATATTTTGGTGTTGATTTTTGTGTAGAGGATAAAGTATTCAGCATATGTAAAGCGCAGCAAGGGTTAGAAACTTTCAATATTTTTTCTTTAAAAATATGATTAAAAAAATTTAAATTTTGCGGACTTTTTAAAATGCACTGCACTTTAAAATAAGCCAAAATCCTTATTACTTTACACGTTTTCCTATGCCGTTTTTCCTATTTTATTGAATTTAAAATATGAATACGCGATCGGAATTATAATTATCATTCCAGTAATAATCATAAATATGATGAAATTCAGTTGTTTTCCTAATATTAGGCTTGAAATTACTACAATAATTCCACCAGCAAACCACATTTTCCCTCCTAATTTGTGAGTTTCTTTCCATACAGTTTCATTTTCTAAGGTCCAAGGCGTTCTAATTCCAATAAAGTAATTTTCTTTTATTGTCTTGAAATAATTACCTAATATTATGTATAAAATTCCGATTATCAGAACAATATAATTTGGGTTTGTAACTGATTGATTTTTGGCTATATAAATTATATATAATGCCAAAATTGACATAAAAGTAGTAAGCAGTATTTTTATATGCTGATACTTATTCCCCATTTTACTGATTTTATTTTTCGGGTCTATTTTTGGAACAATAAGAAATATTATATAAATCAGTAGTGGTAACAAAATCGGTATCAGCAACAATTCAGATTTTTCACCAAACCTATCGATTTCACCTATTATATTCCAATGCATCGGCACTTTTTCAGGGAGCTCATTCCAGATATAGGCTAGATATATAAAAGGCAGTGATACAATTGCTATTAAAGGGATTTCATTTTTTACTTTCATGATTTATTTTTTTAAAGTGAGTATCCAAGACATCAAGTCTTCCAAAATTGTTGTGTTTAATGAATATTCAATGAATTGTCCTTTTTTTTCACCTGTTATTAAATCTGCTCTTTTGAGTATGTCTAAATGATGTGAAATACTCGGTTTAGAGATTTTAAATTTATCCGCAATTTCTCCTGCATTCATATCATTATCTTTCAATAACTCAATAATTTTTCTTCTAGTTTCATCATTAAGTGCTTTAAATAACGAATTCATTTCTTGTATTTATATATTTAGACAAATATCTAAATAATAGTTCAAATGACCTAATATATTGGGTCTTTTTCAAGTAGGAAGAGAGAATTTCACCCTAAGCCTCTCATAGAACCGTACTCCGCCTTGCGTGGCAAACTGTGATAGTCTCCCATCATATAGCGCTTCCGTTAATGGTCTAGCGGCTCGTTCCAACATTTGTAGAAAATCACACTTGCTGAAAATTTACTAAAATAGTTAAGCTGCTAGCCATTTTGCTCCTTTATTATATTTGTGCAGTATGAATCGACGCATTTGATCTTGGTCAAGGTTTCCTTCTATACTGTGCAATTCTCTTAATTCCAAAAACAGAAGTGAACCTAAGTGATATGCTTTTATTGTTGATGACGAAAAATTCTCGATTATTAAGTGATCTTCATAACTCCTTAAGCGCTCATTTTTTGACTTGTTCATGGTTCTTTTTTTCAAATCCAATTTGCCAATTCTTTAGCTACTTTGCATGATTAACTATATAGGGGTTGTTCAACGGATTATGCATTTTCAGAGTCTAAAGGTTGAAGTAATTCTGTCATCATGCTGTGTTAGCTGCTGGCTTTTTTATTCAAAAGTTCATATGTTTTGTACCAATAATAGAAAGCTTCAGGATTTGTTTTTTTAAGTCTATTTAACCTCGATTCAAATGGTTGTTCAATTATCCATTCTGCAATCTCGTCTGGTTTAGTGAATCTATCAAAATCTTTTGTCCCTGTTTGTAAAAGTGCTGAGAGATATGCTGCTTTCGCAGTGGGAATCATTGCCGCTTCTATATGAAAATTTTCAGAAAATATATAGTTTTTTATATTTTTGATACCTTTTTGTAATTCATCAAAGTCTCCATCTCCACTTTTTCCTCTTGTTGATATTGCCATTGCAGTTTGGAAGATATCTTCAAGAACATCTTTAGGTTCTAGATCTTTCTTTCCCCGATATTCAAGCTCCGTTTTCGCGAATAAATTAAAAACGGAACCAACTACTTCAATATCCTCAACAGTATCAAATAAATTACCAACATCGAATAATTGTTTTATTATTTCAACCTCTTTTCCTATTTTATATGGAATACCTGTAGTCTTTGGTGCAAACGCCGTCATTTTATCTCCTAGAATTGATTCAGGTTTAGGGACTGTGACTTTAGGGTTGTCTTTTTCAGAACTTGTAAATGGTGATATGATTTCCAATTCAATTATATTCTCTCCGTAATGAGAATCTTCATAAAGTATATCTAATAAAATATATTGCTCAGGCCCTAGTGATTTAGTCTTTGTTTTATAGTAAAATTTGTAATGTTCTTTGTCGATTGTTGACTTTGATTTTCTTTCGTCTTTTTCAACTTTTGTGAAAACGGAATCCTCAATTATTTTGTCAAAAATGGATTGTAAGTCATCTGTCTTCTTTGTGATTATTATATCTATATCAATTGAAAATCTTTTCGGTTCTTTAAGTAATAACATTAGTGCTGTACCGCCTTTGAATATAAACTTCAATTCACTAATGGTTATGCTTTCTAATAATGTCAAGGCATATATTACTTTTTCCACAAGGATCGGATCTGATTTATATTTACCAGCGGTTTCTTTAATCCAATCTTCTGTATATGATTCCGCTTTTATCATTCCTATGTTTTGGCATTTATGTTTACTTGTTGCCGTATCTTAGTTCTGCTTAGTATACTATTAAGCTTCTCCATTTTACTTCTCCTTTTAGCATATCTTTTCATTTTTGATTGACTTATTTTGTATCTCTCAAATGCTGTCTGATAAATATTGTGTAACTCTCTTCCTTGAAAGGTGGAAAATAAATCTGAGTCGCTAATTATATCTACAAGTATTTTTTCCAGTGTTGCAGTCATTAATTTATCGATTTTTTGAGTTGGAGCTTCAGTAATTAAATTTTGAATTATGATAGGGGACTTAGCACTGTACAAGTAGTTTTCTATAATTTCTTTTGTCGGGTTTAGGAAAACATTTTGTCCACTTTCTTGTAAAATATGAAATACTGATTCTTTCACCTCTCTTTCCACCTCAATGATAGTTATAAACTTTCCTGGTTGATGTCTCATAAATTCATTCAACCACTTTGTTTGCCAAACTATAAAATCGACAAATGGTAATTGCGATTTAATCTTTGAATATATTTTCTTAATTGATCGATCGATCTCAGGTTTGTAAATTTGTTTGTTCGATGTGAATAGAGAATACCTTCCTCTTGATAGTCTGTGAAGGATACTATGTTGCGTAAGATGATAGATTCTCCAATCTATCGTTGATCTCTTTGTTGTCGGTTCAATAGAATTGTAGAATTTAATTATATCAGAAGTTGTGAATTCGATTCTATTTTTGAATTCATTCTTTAATTTATCAATATGTAGTTTACTTACGGCGATAATCTTTTTTACAAAGATACTAAAAAACTAAGAAATGGCAATTAATTCAATAATTTGCCCAAACATAGATTTTAGCTTACACACTAACTCCCCCCGCACCTCCATCCACACTAACCGCCCAAAAAGTAGGCTCATACCCTACAGTAGGTTCACATACTTAACTACAGTAAAATTCGAGTATACAAAGATACAAATACTTCTCATCAGATAAGTTCAAGTATATGAGCAGTCTACGAACTACCTACCCTGTCCTTTTGCGATAGGGGTAGTAGCTAGACCACGCGATAGCGTGGGAGCCCTCTTGGGCCGAGCAGACCTGCGAGTAGCGGATGGCCCGCCCCGCGCGCTGGCTTTGCAGCTAAGCAAGGGGATCGCCCTAAGCTTTATTATTCTACATCGGGCAGGTTGCCTTCAATAAAGTCTACTTCTGGTAGCCAAATCCATTAGCCAAAAAATCACTACTTTTGAATAAAAAATGAAGTTTACGAAGTCTGGTATCTTGAAGGTGGTAATAGGTCTTTCGGCGGTGGTACTGATCGGTTTGACAGTGCTCTATTTCGCATATAATGAGGATAAACCGCAAGGAAAAACGGGCCCCGCGGCAGAAGCTTTGGCGCAAAAAATGCTGACAGCAATCAATAATGATGCATGGCAAGAAGTGAACTATGTGCAATGGACATTCCCAGGAGCGCATCAATATTTATGGGATAAAAAACGGCATCTAGTACAAGTAAAATGGGATGACAAAATGGTGCTGCTAGATCCGAGTGCCGTAGATGGAGTCGCACATGTCAAGGAAAAAAAACTAGGAAAAGAAGAAGGAGATAGTATAGTCAAAGATGCCTGGGGATATTTTATTAATGACTCGTTTTGGCTCAATGCGCCAGCGCTCGTAAATCAGCCAGGCACTGTCCGCAGCATAGTGACCGCAGAAGACGGCGACCAACAGCTCATGGTCACTTATACCAGCGGTGGCGATACTCCAGGCGACTCGTACCTCTGGAAACTGGATGCCAATGGAAGGCCGCTGAGCTATCAAATGTGGGTAAATATCATCCCTATTGGCGGCATGGAATTTACCTGGGAAGGGTGGAAAGAAATGCCAAACGGTGCGATGCTATCTTCTACGCATCAAAGCGCAGCAGTCACCTTGGAGTTAACCGATATTAAAACGGGTGATAATTATACAGAATTTGGTCTAGATGCAGACCCTTTTGCTCCAATTTCTCGTTGAAAAAGTAGATGGAAGTCTTCTAGAAAAACGTCCCAGAATAAAATGCTACTTTAGCTGTCTCAATAAAAAGAAATATACGCGATGAAACGCCCAAATATAGAACCCGAACAGAAAGCACTGGAAATAAATCTGGACGATAAAATCTATGGTACCTTTTCGGAAATAGGTGCTGGACAAGAGGTTGCTCGATATTTTTTCCAAGCAGGAGCAGCAGCAGGGACCATCGCAAAGACGATGTCTGCTTACGATAAAATCTACTCGGATGAAATCTACGGCCCAGAACCAAGTGGCCGCTATGTATGCGAATCACGTATCTACAAAATGCTCGATCATGAATATGAACTGATCGAAAATCGATTGCAAAATGAACGGCCCGACACTAACTTTTTCGTGTTTGCGGACACCATTGCTGCGCTCAATTTCCATCGCACTATAACGGGTGATGGATGGCTGGGATTACGATTTCAACTTAGCCCAAGAGGCAAGACCAACGACATCGTTCTGCATGTAAAAATGCTAGACAATGACACGCTTTTACAACAACAAGCAGTAGGAATTCTGGGCACTAACCTCATTTATGCCTGCTACAAATATGCACACAATGCGGAGTTACTCGTAGAGAGTTTGATAGACAGTCTGAAAGGTAGAATTGCGATAGACATGATCCGCATCACGGGGCCAAACTTCCCAGACTTGGACAACAGATGGCTCAGCCTGATGCTGGTCAAACATAACTTGTCGGATGTAGCGATGTTTGACAGTGATAAAAAAAACCAGCATCCATCTGAATTTTTATACAGAAAATCTGTCCTTGTCGTGAGAGGTAGTTTCCGCCCTCCTACTCTCGTGAATCAAGATATGATCGTGAAAGCTTGGGAACAATTTCGTAATGAAAAAATCGTAGATCCTAAAAAGTCTTTTTTGATAGCAGAAATCACGCTAGATAACTTGAGAGGAAATAATGGAGAAATTGACCCCAAAGATTTTCTAGACCGTGCAGAACTACTATGTGCGATGGGATTGACGGTCGCTATCACCAACTGCGAGCAACACGAAAAACTCTTACATTATTTGAGTGACTATAAAGTACCTAGAATAGGACTGGTAATAGGCGCACAACCACTCGAAAAATTGATCAGAAATAAATATACTGATAACAATAATAGTGGACGAATCTTGGCTTCCTTTGGGGAGCTATTTAGGGGAATCGTAAAGATGTATGTTTATCCTATGATGCAAGAAGGCAGCTCGGAAGTTATCAATAGTAAAAATTTGCCAGTGCCTGAAGGGGTGCGATTTTTGTATCAGCATTTGTTGGAGAGTGGTCAAATTGTAGATGTGGAAAAATTCGATTCAGAGATTCTACATATTTACTCGAAAGAGGTATTGGCCTTAGTCCAATCCGATAATGGAGACTGGGAATCCTTGGTTCCAGAAAAAGTCGCCAAAGTCATAAAGGAACAATTTCTGTTTGGTTTTCCAAGTCAGAAATTAGAATTTAAATATTAATTTCATTAACCGCATTTGTCCATTTATAAGATGACAAAATATATAATAACTTTACTCTGCATTGCTGTTTTTTTTTCGTGTGCTTCAGAAAATAATTCTAAATCTGTAAAACAGGAATCTTTAGAAACCAAGCAGCCAATCAGCAGTCAAAAAATGACAACTCCTGAAGTGAAAAAAGAAATTCCAATAGATTTTATTATGGGTAAATTTAACCCAGCAGTGGAGGCTGACTTTATAGAAGTACCAGCCAAGTATGCTTCCCGCAAGGGTATGTATATGCAACGGGCTGCATACGATGCATTTGTAAAAATGGCAGATGCAGCCAAGAAAGAAGATATTTCGTTGCAAGTAATTTCCGCTGCGAGGAATTTTTTTCGCCAAAAATCTATCTGGGAGGCAAAGTGGAATGGCCAAACTAAGGTCGGTGGAAAAGATCTTTCTAAGTCTTTGCCCGTAGCAAAATCACGCGCACTAAAAATCTTAGAATTCAGTTCTATGCCTGGTACTTCTCGACATCACTGGGGTACCGATATTGACATCAACAATCTCAACAATAGCTACTTTAATAAAGGTCGTGGTCAAAAAGAATACGAGTGGCTCCAGAAGAATGCTGCGAAATTTGGCTACTGCCAACCCTACTCGCCTATAGATGAGGCGCGCCCGAATGGATACTTTGAAGAAAAATGGCACTGGTCTTATATGCCCCTTTCTCAGCCCTTGACCGATGCTGCAGAAGCGCGCTTGCGCAATGAAATGATCACGGGCTTCGATGGCTCAGAGACGGCTCCCGAAATAGATGTAGTGCGTAATTTTGTATTGGGCATCAATCAGTCTTGTCGTCACTAATTCAGCTTTTCACTTTTCACAAAATAACGTAGCACGCCATTAGCTGCTCGTTGGTGAAAAAGACTGTGCTAAGTTCGATGAAACACATAGTTCACAATAGGTTACATAGAAGGCATAGCTATTCTTGCATTAGAATGGCTATGCCTTCTATGCCTTTACTATGTTTTTGTATGTGGTGAAAAAGACTGTGCTAAGTTCGGTTGAAACACATAGGTTACATAGAAGGCATAGCTGTTTCTGCATTAGAATGGCTATGTGTACTATGTCTTCACTATGTTTTTGTACGTTGTGAAAAAGACTGTGCTAAGTTCGATGAAACACATAGTTCACAATAGGTTACATAGAAGGCATAGCTGTTCTTGCATTAGAATGGCTATGAGTTCTATGTTTTTGTATGTGGTGAAAAAGACTGTGCTGCATGAGTAAAGACTATGATGCTACTTGATAGGGACCATCACGACCCAGATAAGCAAAGCTTCAAAGCCACCGCTTCATCTGTGCGGTGACCAGGCTATACATTCCGATACACCTGAAGAGCGGTGCATCTACATTGCTATCCTTTGTCCTTGCGCTCTCCGAGCGACCTGCTCCGGCGCAAACGCCTCCACCTATCAAAAATAACCTTCTAAAAGAAAAGTCAAATTTCTACAACAAATTTCCCTCTGTAAAGCTTATCTTTGAAAACAATACAAATTTAAAAAATATGTCACTTACATCTTCCAAAATGATAGCGTTAGGAACTCCAGCGCCTAGTTTTACTTTACCTGATACCGTCAGCGGAAAAGATCTTTCTCTTGAAGAAATCCAATCTGATCAGGCTACACTTATTATGTTTATTTGCAATCATTGTCCATACGTTATTCATGTCAATGAAGAAATCGTCAAGATCGCAAACGACTTTATACCAAAAGGCGTAAAAGTGATAGCTATCAGCTCCAACGATGTAGTCAACTACCCAGTGGATTCTCCAGAGAACATGAAAGCGTTTGCTGAAGAATCTGGCTACACATTTCCATATTTATATGACGAAGATCAGTCTGTAGCTAAGGCGTATGATGCAGCTTGCACGCCAGATTTTTATATATTCGACGGCAATATGAGCTTAGCTTACAGAGGCAGAATGGACGATTCCTCTCCAGGAAATGGAAACAAAAACGATGGTGCTGATTTGCGAAACGCACTGCAGAATATTTTGGACAACAAACCAGTTGCTGCGGATCAGCATCCAAGTATGGGATGTAATATAAAGTGGATATCCTAAACCATTAAACATGTCAGATCGTAGAAATTTTATTAAGAATGCCTCCTTGACTGGAATGGGATTATCTCTTGGGCACGGCAGTGTATTCTCACAAAATAACTTAGATTTGATAGAGCCTTACCGAATGAAATTTGCCTCCCATATTGGTATGTTCAAGCATCATGCTGGAGATGACCCCGTTGCAGAAATTCACTTTATGGCAAAGCATGGAATTACTGCTTTAGAAGACAACATGATGGGCATTAGACCTATTGCAGAGCAAGAAGCAATGGCAAAAGCAATGCAAGATCAGGAGATGACTATGGGTGTCTTTGTCGCCCACAAAATATATTGGAAAGAACCAAACTTAGCAAGTGGCAAACAAGAATGGAGAGATGAATTTTTAGATTTTATACGAAAGAGTATTCCTGTCGCAAGGCGGGTAAATGCAAAGTGGATCACTGTAGTTCCTGGCCATCTCGATCTCAGCAAAGATATTGGTTATCAAACTCAAAACGTAATAGATACTTTGCGCCTTGCAGCTGACATACTAGAGCCAGAAGAAATAGTTATGGTCTTGGAACCGCTTAACTTCAGAGATCATCCTGGTTTGTTTTTGACCAAGGCGGCGCAGGCATTCCAAATCTGCAAAGCAGTAGCTAGTCCTTCTTGCAAAATATTATTTGACATTTATCATCAGCAGATTCAAGAAGGAAATCTGATTCCAAATATTGAAGCCTGTTGGGACGAAATAGCCTATTTTCAGATCGGCGATAATCCTGGACGTAATGAACCAACTACGGGTGAGATCAACTATAGCAATGTTTTTAAGTATATCCACGAGAAAGGATTTCGCGGAGTTCTAGGTATGGAACACGGAAATTCGAAAGCAGGTAAAGAGGGAGAACTTGCTGTCCTTGCTGCCTATAGAGCTGTTGATGTAGAATAAGAAGATTACTTAAATTTCTATTAATAATACATGGATTCCGTAAGGAATCCATGCTGTAATTTGGGGTTATTTGCATCTGAGGCACTTTTAATAAGCAAGTACCACAAATAATAAAAGGGTTATTCTTTAGATTGAAGTGTCTTTTAATTGAACAGCCATGATGTCCTTATCATAGTGGTTAATATTTAGGCTAGGTCTCTGGTAATATGAATTGAGCGCTTTATTATAATCGTTTTCAATAAACTCTACATTGGTAGATTCTATATAGCCTTTCTTACCATCAAATGTTTTAACCAGAAAGAATACCTTTTTCGTTACATCATTTCCAAGTCGATAAAATTTCACTTCTTGCCCGATTACTTTCAGTGTTTCTCTAGTACCTACTTTACCAACAGTTTGATAAAGTCCAGGCCCAGGAAATAGATTTAAGTTATCATACTTAGGTTTCAAAATAGGACTGGTGCGACTAGGCTCGTAAAGTGTTTCAAATTTATTTGTTCCTTTATCCCAGGCGTATGTATAGGTTACATACTCCATGCAACTACCTCCATAAGAATCACTACAATCAAAATAATCAATATATGCTACTCGAATGCTGCCATCCTCTACATCAAAGAACTTTTGGTTGATCGGTGCTATATTTTTTGAACTCTTACCGAGGTTAATTTTTTCGGAATAGATGCTCCGAAATGCGTCGTTCCTCATAGTAAATATTTCTAGGTACTGATTGATCGTTTCACTCATAGTGCCTTGACTATTGAGTTGGATTACAATTTCATCGTATCCATCGTTTGTCAAGTCTGCCATTTGAACATTACTGACCCAAGACTTCCCTTCTACTTGTTCTCTTCCTATTTGTACATATCTGCTTTGTCTGGAAGCATTAGTAAATACAAGATACCTTTCTACGTATGGCTTTTTTGTAGCGCTATTCGCATCAAATCCAATGATAGCAGCTTGCCAAACAGTAGCACCGTAATAATTAAAGCTCAATTTTGCTTTACTACCATCGAGTAGGCTGTCCTCAAAAGTGATGTCTTCAAAAACGGCTATATTGTTTCCAAGAACCCATCCTTTCTGACCAGTTCTAAGCTGGACATTATACCACTTAAATTTTTGTGTCTGACTGTCGTCTTCATGGTATAATACAGTTTCTCCTATAACTTGAAAAGTTTCTCCTTCGCTAATCGCTATATTTGATTGATCATAAAAAGAAGAGTCAGGGAAAAGAATAAATTTATTAACTGATACGGCATAGTTTTCCATATTGAAGTTTTGAAATGCATTGGCAGCAAAACTTAATATTACGAAGCCGAATATGGCTATTGCTTTCATTAACAACATGTATACAGATTTTAATAATACAATATATGTATACTCTGTAAATACGTAAATGATGCCAAAAGTCCTATATATTAGTATATTATGTATATTATTACAGTAAATATGTGTTAATTAATGATAAAGTGTATTAATCGACGTGATTTAGACCTTGATAGATGGAATCAGTGCATCAGAATGTCTCAGGGAGGTAGGATATATGCCTTGAGTCATTTTCTAGATGCAGTATGTGTCAATGGAGGTTGGGAAGGAATAGTTCTGAACGATTATGAGGCCGTAATGCCTTTGCCCATTAATAATACGATTCCTCTTTTTCCAAGAGTTTCCTATCCTCTGTTTGCCCAGCAGTTGGGTGTTTTTTCTAAAGAACTCATTTCTAGTAGCCTGGTAGAAAAATTCATATCTGCTATTCCCAAAAAATATAAGGCTATATATCTTCAGTTGAATGATACAAATGAGATATCAGAATTAGCGAACATAAACATTAAACAAAGAAATAATTTTGTTCTCTCACTTGATAAATCTTACGAACAACTGTTGAAAAATTATTCTAAAAGTTTACGTAGAAATATTAATAAGGCAAAAAAGGAAGGATTCCAAGTTGCGAATTTAGTAAGCGCTGATTTTATCTCTTTTTATTTAAATCAGACACCAGCGGAAGAAAAGAAAAAACACAAAATAGCTTCCATTTTAAATATTCTTGTCCCAACATTAGTAGAAAGAAAAGAAGCTAAAATATATGGAGTTCAAGATGCAGAAGGCGATGTATTAGCAGCATGTATGATTACACAATTTAAAGATAGAGCTACCTACTTACTTGCCCGATCTTCATCTTTAGGAAAAGGCAAACGGAGTATGCATATGATCCTTGATCAGGTAATCCAAAATTATCACGAAACCTTATCTTTTTTAGATTTTGAAGGTTCTGATATAGAATCTGTGGCAAATTTCTTTAGTTCTTTCGGAGCTATCAATCAACCTTATCCTATCGTTAACTATAAACGGTTCCCGTTCAATATCATTTCTTAAAACAGGTTTACATACCCGATATGGATCTTAGGTTTACTAAGATCAAAGAAATCTTCATTGATGGAAAGATCTCTACCCACAGCAGCACTCAAACTTAAAATACCCGCGGAAGTCTCAAAGTTAATCCCTGCGCCTAAGCCCCAAGGATAGTTATAAATATCTAAAGTTTTGTCAATTTGTAAAATAGCTAAGTCTGAAAAAGCAAACAGAACAGAATTGCCCTTTAAGGTAAATCTATACTCTACAGTATTTACTGCATATCGATCTGTAAAGAAATTTTGCTCATTGAATCCACGCAGAAGTTGGTTACCTCCAATCCGAAATTGCTCGTTTGTAAAGACAGTCGATTTCCCTAGTATGCCTGCTGCATTCAATCCTATTTTTAAGGAAGACTGTCTGCCTATCGATTGGTATCTAGCAATGTCTACAGATAAAATAAATTGATCTTGCTTTTCAAAAGTATTATATAGCGTAGCAAAGCTAAAGTCTTCATCAGCAGGATCCACCAAATCAAGGATTAGACTGTTAGGGCGAATCTGCTTGACGCCCAACATCACTTTATTTTTAAGGAGCCATCCTTGGCGAGGGTTATTGAGATTTTTTAGGTTGTGATATTGCGACTGGATGCCGTAATACTGCGTCCTTGTATCGAGGCTCTTTGGTAGCATACGACTATTGATAATAGCAGATTCGTTCACATCCAAGATGCGTGTAATATCTGAGGCATAGAATATTTCTATATAATTATCTCCCCCATATAGATATTGTGCGCCTACCGTATAGTCAATATCCAAAAAGCTCGTATCCTGTTTTGCAAGTTCAAAACTACTGCGTAAACCAAAGGGTAATCCAAAGAAATAGGGGTATCTAAATTCTGCCTTGATATTTTGAGTGAGTGGCTTGAGTTGTCTAAATTCAAAAAAGATACGCTCTCCACGGTTAAGTGTATTTATGAGATCTACCATAGCAGTAGCCGTTACAATAACGCTATTATCTATAAGGGGATCGTTCACGGGGAGTACTCCAATTAAAGCATCAAAACGGCTTGCTTCTCGATTTTTAGCAAAAATGTATATATCTGCACCTTGATCATTAAATAATACATTTGGCCGCTTGTCAGTAGTTACGAAGGGTAAATTATTTAAGCGACTCTGCGCTTGATTCAATTGCTTCTTGCTGAATGGTTTACCTGGCACCAAGCCTAAGTATGGCCCCAGAAAATTTGGGCTGATGGTAGCATCTCCAATAATTTTTATTTGGTTGACAAGAACCTTTCGATGGAGTATTAGTTGCATTTCTGCAGTTACCCTATCATCCATTACCTCAATATTATCAAAAACTATTTCTGCAAAAGGAAACCCATTATTCTCTGCATTTCGCAATAAGGTCTTCTTCAACTTTAGGGCATCTTTGTAGCGGTAAGCTTTACTTTTAAGTTTTCCCTGCGCAAACTCGACAGCAGCCTCATTAGGGGCTATATATATGTCCTGATACTGAGGACCGCGGTGCAAGTAGGCAATGCATCCTTCGGCTTGCAAATCTAAAGAGTCTATAGCAGCTTCTAGATAGTGATCTTGCAGCATTAACTCAATCTCACTTAAGAGTATAGAGTCTACCTCAAGACTATCTATCACAGTAGGCTGCTGAAGCTGCCCATCAATTAAGATACTTAGCTGCAAACTATCCTGTCCATACACGACGAACGTAGATAGCGATAACATTAACAGGCAAATAATACGATTAAATTGAGGCAAAGCTTACTTTTGAGTATGTCGGGTATTTATATTCATATTCCTTTTTGTAAAAAGGCTTGTCACTACTGTAATTTTCATTTTTCTACTCAGTTAGAACGCAAAAATGAGCTAGTAGATTCTATTGTGCATGAGATTCATTGGCGCAAAAATTATCTCAAAGATGACATTATAGAAACTATTTACTTAGGCGGAGGCACCCCCTCATTACTCACCGAGCTAGAGTTAAATAATATTCTCCAGGCAATATACGCGCTTTTTAAAGTAAGTGCTACTGTAGAAATAACACTAGAGGCCAATCCTGATGATTTGAACGAAGCCAAACTACGCAGCCTAAAAAGTAGCGGTGTGAATCGACTTAGTATAGGCGTGCAGTCCTTTTTTCAGTCAGATCTAGATTATATGAATCGCAGCCACGATGTGAATCAAGCACGATCTTGTATAGAAAATGCGCTAAAAATTGGGATTGACGATATATCTATAGATCTCATTTACGGCACCCCAACTACTACTGATGAGATGTGGCAGGAGAATATAAAACAAGCCATAGATTTTGGAGTTCCTCATCTATCCTGCTATGCCTTAACTGTAGAACCCAATACAGCACTTGCGCACCATATCAAGACAAAAAAAACAGTGGCACCCGAAGAAGAAAAAGCTGCCCGCCAATTTGAATACCTAGTAGCAGAGACACAGGCACATGGCTGGTGGCATTATGAAATTTCAAATTTCGCTTTACCAGATAAGCTAAGCCAGCATAATACCAACTACTGGAGAGGTATCCCGTACTTAGGCGTTGGACCTGCCGCACACTCCTTCAATGGTGAGTCACGCCAATGGAATGTTTCCCACAATATCAAATACATAGATTACATAAAGCAACAGAATAAAACGGACCTCTATCAAATCGAAAAGTTAAGCCCAGCAGATCAGACCAATGAGTATATCATGACTTCGCTGCGCACCATGTGGGGAATGGACTTAACAAAAATAACAAGTGAAGTACATCGAAAAGAAATACTATCCGCAGCTAAAAATTATCTCAAACAAGAGATCTTGATTAGAAAAGAGGATCACTTGTTCCTCAGTCCGAAGGCTAAGTTTCTGGCCGATGGTGTTGCTAGTGGTTTATTTGTGTAGAATCCAAAAAAAAGATTCACACCATGACGGCGTGAATCTTTTTTTTGCTAGATCAAACTAGCGAAAACCAGTAAAACGATTTTACTGACCAAGTCTATATCCGATAGCAATGGTACCAATAAAATCCAAACCGAAACCGTCACCTTCTTCATTCGTGTTATTGCTATCTTCATATTTAATCTTCTCTCCAAATGCGCGTCCTGCTCCAATTCCAATTTCAAAGACAAATCCAGAGTCACCTACCCATTTATACCCTGTAGCTAAACCAGCAGTAAATGCACTAATTTTGTAATTTAAATTAAAAGTAGCATCCTCTGTGTATTTTACCTTTCTTGATCTAGGACCCAGATACAAACCAGCATAAAACTTATCGCATCCATCATCAGGTGAAAAATAGTATTTTCCCATAATGTTAACTCTGTATCCAGATTTTTTTGCGTCGATGCCTAAAATACCACTTCCAGCAATTTTCCCATAATCTAATCCAAGACTCAACTGTACTCCAAGTTCATCGGATACCATATATTCAGCAGAGATGTCTGGGCTATTGAACAACAATCCGATTGGGTTTATTTTTAAATCGATTTGTGCGGAAAGGGAAACTGTAAATATCATTACAATTGCCACTAGTAAATTCTTCATTTTAATCATGTTTTCAATTTTCATAAAAGGTTAATATTAATTTTGATTTCGATTCAAATGTAAGACTATAAATTACTAAAACGTCATAAAACAGGCTATTAATTCATTTTCACCAGAATACGTTTTCTTTCAGGAGTAGTTTTATCAATTTACCAATAATTAAAATAGTAAATTACTCCCCATGTTTTATTATCAATAATTTAATTGACAATTCAGGAATTATATTCTAAAAGTGATTTTGTATTAAAATTAAGTAAATGTTATCTTGTCTCTAGTTTTAACAATTAAAATTCTATTCTATAAATCAGAAAACAAAGTGAATTAAATAATTAATTGAAGAAAGAATAATTAAAATTAACTGTGACATGATAAAACACCTCATATAATTCAACCTCTACACCTGCCACTTACGATTCATGATAAAAAAAATACTTAGTATACTTTGGACACTAATTGCATTCTGCGGATTAACAATCTTAACACAGATAGGTGGGCTAGTATATCTATTCAGCATACTACTAAATCAAAAATGGAATAAAGAAAAAAGCAGCGGACTGCGATTTGCTGGCATCTTTATTTGCCTCTATTTAGCTACTACATTTATTCTTACCCCACCACTGGCAAGCATACTCGGAAGAAAATCTTTACCCAAAAGCAATTCTGGTTTAGTCATCCCAAACCACTGGTTGACCTGCCTACTCAATAGACATTACGTTAAGCCAGAAATGTATAAGCTGATTTTTGAGAGTGCAGAAAAGTTGAATGAGAATAGAAAAATCAAATTAAAAATCAGGTACTTGGATGCAAATTTTCCATTCATCAATGGCTTTCCATTATTACCTCACCGCAGTCATGACAATGGAGAAAAACTAGATATTGCTTTCCTATATATGGATAAAGAGAATCACCTATTTTGGAATAAAAGAATTTCTGTACTCGGATATGGAAATTGTGAAGTGCCACAAAAAGGAGAAATCAATACGCCTCAAGAGTGTAAGCGCAAGGGTTATTGGCAGTACAGTTTATTACAAAAAATAGCCAGCGAAGAAAGTTTATCAGAAGTATACTTTGATGGTTATGCAAACGGAGCATTGATCAAGACGCTGAGTGATCATCCCAGTACAAGCAAAATATTCATCGAACCCCATCTCAAACATCGTCTCGGTTTTTCGAATGATGCAAAAATTCGCTTTCATGGTTGTGCAGCCGTTCGGCATGATGATCATATTCATATAGAACTATAATCTGGATTTCTTTATTGACACTTTACGGAGAGCATACAGCTGAAACCCGGACTTTACAAATAGGTGATGATGCAAATGCAGAAGGCGGGTATTTGACCACTTATAGCATCGAGGTTGTATAAAACAACTTGTAAAATGAAATACTGAGCCAAGTAAACGAATTGGAAATTTGTTTTTTTATTCACAATTATATTATCCATTCTTACTCCAGCGATTTTATGAGGCAAGAGTAAATTATGCAAACTTATCGTCAGCATCTTATCCGAGGATTATCTATATTATAAAAAAGTAACCACCATTCTAAAATTAAAACCAATTCTACTACTCCTATTTTCTTCCTTTGCGATAATGAATAAACATTCATAACTCTCGCGACATACCGCAGGGATCAAAGCACGACAAGGCGGAGCCGCGCTAGGAGCAAGCGATAGCAGCGGCATCCCCTTTCCCAAATAAAATGGCAGTACGTAAAGTCAAGTCACCCCTCGCCTAGAAACAAACTATACCACAATAAAAAAGGGGATATAGCGAATAGCGCAGTCCCGGCGCCAGCCAGGGATGACCCCAAACCCAAAACTACTTACTGCTCTTCTTCCTCTTTCTCCTCATCCAAAATAATCGCATCTACCGACTGCTCCCGCATCAGAGCATTGAACTTTGGTATTTCCGTCTCTCGAATCTGTCTATACTTTTCTAGCGCTGCATTAATTTTACCAGTCATCTCTTCCTTCACCGCAATGGACTGAGCGGTCGGTGCCTCGTTTCCTCCGCGCATTAGCGAATTTAGATGTGCCAACTTATTGGTCAAGCGAATCGGAAAATTAAGTGGATCTTGACCGCTACGATTCTTAGTTTGATAAAGCGTCTCCTCTACGAGCGTCATCGTCGAGTCTATATCATTAGCCAACTGAATCAGATCCTCGTACGCTTCCTGATCTTTTAAGCGCTCCCGATAATGATCGAATTGTTTGCGCACTGTTCGGATTTCTTTAATCGTTTTGTGTGCCTCATTTACTTTCTCTGCTACCTCCTTGATGAAAATAAATTGCGCTTGCAGATCTGCCGCACTACTTTCACTGCGCGGGTCATTGAGAATATTAAAAGGGACATTTAGAGAATCCGTGCCTACTTTCAACTGCACCGTATACTGCCCAGGAATCGCCTTCGGGCCAGCGAGGGTTGCCCACCACAAAATCATTTTATCAAACTTTTCGCCTTCGGGATAAAGCATGTCCCAGTTAAAATAATTGGCTCCTTGTTTGACGGTCAACTTGTCTTTCTTCTCTTTTTCTATGGTAGAAAACTTCCGAATCAATTCCCCTTCACTATCAAAATAACTCAATGCCACTTCTGTACTATCAGGGTCTTCTTGCAAGTAAAAATACGTCATTACACCACTGGGATGATTGGTGCCCGCATTGCCAGGATCTTTTGCTTGACGGCCATCCATGCGATACGTATCCGCAGGCGCGTACAAGTGCATACTTGCCTTGGCAACTGTTTTGTCAAGTTGTCGGAATGGACTCAAGTCATCAATCATCCAGATACTCCTACCCTGCGTACTGACCACCAATTTATTTTCTTTCACTACCATATCTGTGATGGGCACGATAGGTAAATTGAGCTGCAGCGGTTGCCAAGACGAGCCATTATTAAAAGAAATATAAGCGCCCGTTTCCGTACCTGCATAGAGCAAGCCTTCCCGCGTAGGATCCGCACGAATCACCCGTGTGAAGTGTTCCCGGTCAATACCCCTATCGATTCTTTTCCAGGTAATACCATAGTCTTTTGTGTGAAATAAATAGGGCGTAAAATCTCCAGACTTATAAGAGGTAGCTGCAACATATAAGCCACCATCGTGAAACGGATCTGCCTCTATACTATTGATCATGGCCCACTTGGGCAGATTGGTAGGCGTGACTTTATTCCAGTTTTCACCACCATCTTTACTCACGTGTAGTAGCCCGTCATCCGAGCCAGCCCAAAGTAAATCTTTGACCCGAGGAGATTCCAGCGCCGCAAAAATAGTACAGTAATATTCCACTGAAGTATTGTCCTGCGTAATCGGCCCACCCGACGAAACCAACTTCGTAGAATCATTACGCGTCAGGTCAGGACTGATAACTTTCCAACTTCTACCTTGATCTTCGGAGACGTGTAAGTGGTTGGACGCCGCATACAATTTATTGTCTACATGCGTAGAAACGAAGATTGGAAAGTTCCATTGAAACCGATAGCGCATCCCTTCCGCACCATGTCCCATCGGGTTATCTGGCCACACAGAAATGGTTTGACGCTGCTTAGTCCGATGATTGAGACGGCCCAAAAATCCATCGTAACAACCACCATATACAATGTCATTGTCCCGCGGGTCTATCGCTATATGCCCACACTCGCAGCCCGCCGTCGGTTCCCAATCCCGGTCACCAATACTACTGCCACTGCTCCGATGCACCATCCGGATCGTACTATTATCCTGCTGCGCAGCATAGATACGAAACGGAAAATGATCGTCCGTAGTCACACGATAAAACTGCGCCGTCGGCTGATTATAATACGTCGTCCAAGTTTCTGATCCATCGTAACTAATCTGCGCGCCACCGTCATCACCGACAATTATTCTATTATTATCTTCGGGCGCAATCCACAGATCATGGTGATCCGAATGCGGCGTTCCAAACGCCGAGAAAGTTTTACCGCCATCCTTCGACTGATGATATCTCACATTCATCACATATACTTTATCCTCGTCCTGCGTATCCGCATAGATGCGAGTATAGTACCAAGCGCGCTGGCGAAGTTTGCGTTCGTCATTGGTTTTTTGCCAAGTAAGTCCACCATCGTCCGAGCGAAATACTCCGCCCTCTGCAGCCTCTATGATCGCCCACACTCGCTCCGAATTGGCAGGCGAAACCGTTACGCCAATGATGCCCAATGTCCCTTTAGGCAATCCTTTATTTTCAGAAATATTTGTCCAGTTTTCTCCGCCATCTGTACTGTGCCACAGCGCCGAACCATCCCCGCCAGAGGACAAACTATAAGGCGTCCGCTGTATCCGCCAGGTCGAGGCAAACATGATCCGCGGATTGTTCGGATCAAAACATAAGTCTATAGCGCCCACTTCATTGTTCACAAAAAGCATCTTCTTCCACGTCTCACCACCATCCGTACTTTTGTACACGCCACGCTCGGGATTAGGTTTATACAAATTGCCCATCGCCGCAGCATACACGATATCTGGATTGGTCGGATGTATTTTTATGCGTCCTATATGCCGTGTTTTTTCGAGCCCAAGCGATGTCCAAGTTTTACCCGCGTCCACCGATTTCCATACGCCATATCCATGCGACACATTTCCGCGTACCGTCACTTCTCCCCCACCTACATAGATCACATTTGGATCCGATTCACTTACCGCAATCGACCCCACCGACCCTCCAAAAAATCCATCTGATATATTTTTCCAATTCCGCCCTCCATCTTTCGTGCGCCACACGCCTCCTCCCGTCGCCCCAAAATAAAACAAGTTAGGTTTTCCAGAGACCCCCGTCACAGCACCACTCCGCCCTCCGCGGAAAGGGCCCAAATTTCTCCATTGGACTGCATCGTACAAGCCTTCATCAAATCCCGATGTAGCCAATTCTTTTTTAGCTTTCTTATTTTTCTGCGCAGATAAACTTCCGCTACCAACACAAACAAACAGTGCTAATATTAGGACAAAATACTTTTTCATTTTTCGATTTGTTTTTCTCTTTTCCATTTGGAATGTCAAGATAGGGATTTGCTGGGTTTATTTTTAAATGAATTATATGTTGGGCGATCTCTTCGAGCCGGGTCATCCGCTTGTACTTACCACCTACTGCTCCTGTAGACTATAGTCGTCGCTTGTCTCTACCGAGCCATCGCGACTCCTTAGTCTTACTAGTCGCAGAAGGCAGCGCGTATCGCTGCTACCCCTATCGCAGAAAAAAACAATAGAAGTTATCAAAACAATTTAAAGCCCCCGCAAACTAGCACCATCTATAAAGTGGAATTTCACGAGGTAAAACTTAGTGCTCATCCTACCATCACCTATAACCCTCCTACACACTTCCAAAATCGATTAGTAGATCTTTTCGGCTATAGGATCTTTTAGCTACCTTTATAGCGGTGCTGAGCACATACAATAGACATCATCAAAGCATCTACCTTGCACCAAGTAAGGAAATTACATCAACGCGCTAATGAAAACCAAGTTATTTATATTCAAAATTGTTGCTAAGCACTTGAGTTTTACAAAAGCAGCTGAACAACTTTATCTATCACAGCCTGCTGTATCCAAGGCAATAAAGAATTTGGAGCAAGATTTTCAAACTACCTTATTCATAAGAAGACGAAGTTCAATTGAATTAACAACAGAAGGAAAGTCATTTCTAATTTATACCAATAAGATACTGGCTATTTTTGTAGAAATGGACGAGGTCTTTCTTCACAAAAAGGACAGCTTTCCAAAGTTCATTAACTTTGGTGTAAGTACCACTCTAGCAAACTACATTATCCCCAAAGTAATTGCCAAGTTTAGAACACAGTTTCCTCAAACGAAATTTAATATCACAAGCAACAATTCCGAGAACATCGAGAACCTTATCTTAAACGAAGAAATAGACTTTGGCATTACAGAAGGAAGCTATACAAACCCAAAATTACAATTTGAAAAATTTATTAAAGATGAAATATCCCTCGTCACTAATGTAAATAACTATACCTTTCAAAAAGGTAGCATTAGTATAGAAACATTGAAAGAGATCCCAATAATTGAACGTGAAAAAGGCTCTGGAACAAAAGTGATCATCGATAGCTTTCTGATGAAGCATAATATAAAGAAGCTTAACTCCGTAGTGGCCTTTAACAGTACAGAAGCTATAAAAAATTATTTATATCATTCTGACCACTATGCACTTCTATCGATCCATTCTATTTCTGATGATTTGATGAATAACAAACTCAAAATAATCGACATAAAAGATTTAAGCATCGAAAGATGGTTCTATTTTGTAAATAGAACAGGATACCTCTCCAACACTTTTGAATATTTCAAAAAATTCATTCGTCAGAGCTATAACTTTTAGTTATCTCAAACAACTTATTAAGTTGCCCATAAGTAATTAATACACCTTACTTTTATATCTAAACGAATAAAGGTATGAAGGGTGTTTTCTCAAAGACTGTTTACATAGTTTTAGTTGTAATTGTCTTTTTGGGTTACATAAATAGCCCAGCTGCATTAATACTCGGATTTACCTACGCCCTTATCCTCGACAATCCATTTAAAGCGCATAGCCGCAAAGCAATCAGTAATCTTTTGAAAATATCAGTTGTAGGATTGGGTTTTGGAATGTTTGTAAATGAAACGCTAGAAACAAGCAGAGAAGGCTTAAGTCTAACTATCTACTCTATATTTTTAACCGTATCGATAGGTTTGCTGCTAGCAAGACTTTTAAAAATGGATTTAAAGCTAGGACATCTGATTACCTCCGGAACTGCTATTTGCGGTGGAAGTGCAATTGCTGCCATTTCACCAGTTATAAATGCAGAAAGCAAAATTATAAGTGTTGCATTAGCAATAGTCTTTCTATTGAACTCTATTGCACTAATTGTATTTCCAACAGTCGGACATTTTCTAAATTTAAGTCAAGAGCAATTCGGCTTATGGTGCGCTATTGCAATCCATGATACGAGTTCAGTAGTTGGTGCTTCGCTCGTTTATGGTGAAGAAGCATTACGGATAGCCACAACCGTGAAATTATCTAGAACCTTATGGATCATACCCTTGGCTATTTTTTCAATGTTTCTCTTTAAAACAAAAGGAAGAAAGATCAAGATACCCTATTTCATTATTCTATTTATAGCAGCAATCATGATAAATAGCATTGAAATATTACCTAGTGAGGCTACCGACGCTATTGTTTTAATATCCAAACGATTGTTACTATTAACTTTATTCCTTATCGGTTCTTCTATCTCCATAAAAGACTTAAAACTAACAGGAATAAAGCCAATGGTTTTAGCATTTACACTATGGATGTTTATTTCCATATTTTCGTTAGTCTATATTTTATATTAGAGCCAGTAACAACTTGTTTAATCAATCAGTCCATTTCCATTATGAGTTTGCTAGATTTTCATTCTACTATTAAACGGATACTTTTATTGAATTTAAACAGACTGAACTATCATTCAACAATATTCTCTTAGCTATATCAATGAGGATTTTCCCCATCTATAACCGTCTGCCAATGTACAAAGAAACAAATGTTCTAAAATTCTATTTGACTTATTGTAAGAATCTACATAATATGCGGTTATTATGATACAAAATTTAAATTTACATAACGTTACTTGCTGCTGTTGTTGTTGCTTTTGCAATTTACTAAACAGAGAACGGCGTATGTAAGTATTGATATATCATTGATATCAAAGAGCCTTCTCAGATACTTGAGAAGGCTCTTTTTGTTTTAAACACTAAATAATTGACCATGAAAAAAATTTATGTTATACACGAAAATAACGACTGGGTAATCCCATTAAGAGCGGCATTTGAAAAATTAAATCTCCCTTACGAAGAGTGGTTCATTGATGACTTGACCTTAGACTTGAGCTCAGTGCCACCAGAAGGAGTTTATTACAATCGAATGAGTGCCTCTGCACATACTAGAGATCATCGGTATGCACCAGAAATGACTGCTAATGTATTGGCTTGGCTAGAAAGACATGGTAGACAGGTAATTAATGGTCGTAAAGCTTTACAATTGGAACTAAGAAAATCTGAGCAATATATTTCCTTGCAGCAGTTTGAAATCTCACATCCAAAGACCATCGTTTCAAACAACACTAAATCCTTGGCGAATGCGGTTGATCAATTGAATAAATTCCCATTTATCCTCAAACCAAATAGAGGAGGGAAAGGAGCAGGTGTTCAGCTGTTTCAAACAAAAGCAAGTTTGATTCAGTCTATTAAAAACGATCAAATCGGGGAATCGCTAGATGGTATTTGGCTGGTTCAAGAATATGTCAAACCCGTCAACGGAAGAATTGTACGAGCTGAATTTGTCGGAAGAGAATTTCTATATGCAGTTAGTATTGATGCACAAAATGGGTTTCAACTTTGCCCCGCAGATTCTTGTAATATCGAAAATGCATTTTGCCCAGCAGATAATCAAAACACATCTACCAAGTTTGTCATTCTTAAAGACTATAAGAATCAAGAACTTAAAAAGTATGCCCTCTTTCTTCAATCTAACAATATCGAAATTGGAGCACTAGAATATGTAGAAGATGAGAATGGGACCAAATGGGTTTATGACGTTAACACCAATACAAACTACAACTCGGGTGCAGAGCAGCAGTCTAATCTTAAAAAAGAAGGAATGTTTGAAATTGCAAAATTTCTAGGAAAGGAATTGACCAGAATTGATGGAAAGAAATTAAAGCGAGCATAGTCTTATCTTATAAAATTTAAACTTCACATTTATGATATTCGTTGATCATTTCATTTAGGATTAAAGAATCTTGACTTAAGTCGCTTTCTATAGTGGTAAATACTTTGCAGCTAGTCATACCCAACAAGCGGATGGTCTTATTCACCTATTTGCAGGCTGTTCGACCCTGCTAGGGTCGCAGAATTGAATTTTGCGCTGTCTAATAAATCTTTGATCCCGCAGGGAACACTGCTCTACATCGTTTGTGGACAAGGCTATAATTGTATGTACTTGACTTATTTGTCCTATTCACCTGACAGTATAAGTAACTCGCCTGTCTAATACCCTTTCTTACTATCATAGAGAGATTGGTTTCTGGAAAAATATCTTATGATAAAGATAGCAACATTAGTTCGAAGCCGTTCCATTAATCTGAGTAAATAATTTTGGGATATTCTTACTATCAGGCGAGTCGAATAGACGGAGCAATTGTGGACAAGGGATCGACAGAGCTGGCACAATAGTGCCAGGTGCGCAGCACGGAAGCGACAGCGTACCTCGAAAGAGCCCGACCCTCGCGCGCCAGCGCACAGGGTTGTCCCCAAATCTTAATACTTATCTGATAGGAAATAAATCACATCAAAAAGAATTTGATAAAAAACAATCTAAATAATGAAAACTCAAGAAACAAAACCCTAACTAATCAACTGATTTTGCTTAGCTTTTTTGATAGGTACTGCTATACACTTCTTCTCCATGTAAGTCATCATCTCCTCGATGAGCGCGCGCGTTTTAGGATCAACACTTGCAAGCTGCTTCTTAAAGACGATATTAATCGCTCTCTGCTTTACTGCTTTAATCTCTTCTGGAATGTGACTAATGCTACGTTCAATCTCTCTCTGACGATAAATTTCTTTGAACTCGACCACACGGTCAGCTAGTATTTCCTTTACTTTAGAAATTTCGTTTTTACGGAAAGCAAGATTGTTAGCAGCTAGTTTTTTGAGGCTCTCTATTTCAATATATTGTATATCATTATTTGCCAATACTGCTTTATCAATATTGCTAGGTACAGAAAGATCTACGATTATTTTTTGACTGGATTCTTTTTGTAGAAGTTGGGTATAGATGCTATTGTTGAAGAATTTTTCTGTTGAGCCAGTGCAAATAATTAGAATATCAAAACCCTTATCATAAGTCTCTAGAGCATCTAATGTAAATGCATTTCCTCCAAATCGTTCCGCAAGACTTTCTGCTTTTTCTAAAGTTCGATTAAAAACGGCAATGTTTTTGAATTTATATTTTTTCAAAAAATTACTCATCAAGATATTGGTCTGACCTGCTCCGATCATAATTACTCGAGCATGCTCATCAGGTGCAGTTTGCAACAATTTTTTAACCGCAAGTGAAACAATAGAGACAGGTTTTTCTCCAATGCGGGTATTGCCGTAAACCATCTTTGCTGACTTGACAGTCATCTGCATCGCTATGCGCAACTTGTCACCAGTGATGCAAAATTTTGTTTTACACTTTTGATAAGCATCTCGTAATTGACGTAGAATTTCTCGTTCTCCAATTACTAGACTATCTACAGAACTGGCTACCTCATAAAGATGGTGTATTGCTAGCTCATCTTCATAATACTCAATAGATTGATTGAGCGAACCACTCATATTCCGAAGCTTTTCATTCACAGCAAAGAAGAATGCATTAACGTCGATGGCATCTGGCTTATACATAAAGAATAGTATGCGGTTGCAGGTATTGAGGTACATCAGTTCATCGATGCCAAAGTAGTCCTTTAGTTTTTTGAGTTTTCGTTCTAGTACTTGATCATCGGGCGCATCAATAAGGAAATCGCCTATCTGATTGATATCAGTAGTTCGATGTGTAACTGTAAACAATTTGTACCCTTGCAGCATAAAAAATAAGCTAATCACAAAAATAATCATCTGGAGCGCAAAATGTGTCACACACAAGTAAACAAGCGACTTTCGAAAGGGCACTTATTCACACATCCACTCAAAATCTGCAACTGCAAATGGACTCGTATAAGGGCCTTTGAAAGCATAATGCCACCACTCCGTGCGAATATGTTTGAAGCCGTGAAAGGCCATCGTTTCTTTGAGAATTTTACGGCGTGCAAGAATGTCCGCTGGTAGGTCAAAAAAGTCGTGGTAAGCACGTCGTCCAAAAAAGTCAAACTCCGTTCCCATATCCAATTCATTTCCATTCACATCTATCAAGGTAGCATCTACGGCGAAACCTCGGTTGTGCATAGATCCTTTGTGGGGAGGTGTAACATAACTCGCATTCGGTTTCTTTTGCCAGAGTTTTTCTTGCACAGATTTGGGTCTATAGCAGTCAAATAATTTGAGTCCATATCCTGAAGATCTCAAAGCTTGGTGAATTTTGAAAAGCGCCTCTGCTGCTTCTGGTCGAAGAAAACAACGTGGGCAATCGTACATCTGCTCGGCTACAAAATTATTGTTAGTTGCATACCGTAAATCAAAAATTAACTGCGTATCTATACGAGAAAGTTCAGTCCATAAACTCGTATCGTAATCAATAAGCGCAATAGGCGGCTCTATGATTTTTGATGGTAAAGATAGCGCAACTGGAGCTTCAAGTGAATCTTCCTGAGCAGTATTTGGCTGCAATGCACCTGACTTAGGCGTTTGATCGCATGCGCCCAGCATAATCCCCCCTAGTAGGAGAAAGATTAAAGATATGTGCAGATTAGTGCCCAAACAATTCCGCTAATTTCTGATCCAGCTGAGGGCCACGTAATTTTCGAGCCAAAATTTTTCCTTCTGCATCTAGCAGCACAGTATGGGGAATAGACTTTACGGAATAGAGCTGCGCGACTTCGTTTTTCCATCCTTTGAGGTCACTTACTTGTGGCCAAGTTAATTTATCTTTGGCAATAGCTTGCTCCCATCTATCTTGCGTCTTGTCCAAACTAACTCCTAGGATCTCGAAGCCGTCTGCTTTATATTTATTATATAATTCGACTACGTGCGGATTATCCTTTCTACAAGGGCCACACCAACTCGCCCAAAAATCGATTAACACAACTTTACCTTTAAAGTCCGACAAGCTAACTTCTTCTCCTGCTACATTCTTTAAGGTAAAGTCTGGTGCCTCTGCACCGATGACAAAACTCTCTGCGTTTTTAATTTGCTTTTGCAAATTTTGACAGGCCTTACTATCTTTGCAGAACCGTTTGATAAAGTCATCAGCAAATGAAATAAATAGTGGATTATTCGCAGATTTCAATGAAGAGAGTACTCCACCTAAAGCCATCTTATGTGCTGCAGAATTTTCTGGAACCTTGTCAATATTCAGATTCAAAAACTTTTCCAATTGCGCTTCAGGCAGACCACGTACTTTAGTTAGTACTGCGCTGTATTTATTAAACACATCAAACATCAAAGGCATATCTTCAAATGCTGTACTTTTTAGATTTGCTTGAGCGAAATAGTTATTTGCAAAATATGCCAGTTCATTTGGCTGGTCTGTTTTACTGTTTTGATAGCTATAGTAAGTATATAATCCAGCAACCTCTCCAAGCCATTTATCTTTTTTTGCGTAGGTGGCTATGAGTTCTTTTTTGTCCTGATCGAGTGCGGCAAACTCTTTAATTAAAATCTTTTTTTTGCTTTCGTTGCGGTAGGACTTGGCAAACCTCGTAGAAATTCCTTTTTCTTTGTTGGTGTTGGATCTTATTTTATCCATCATGGTATTGTAGTCATTATTTAGGCCCTCCGCAACTGTGGCTTTATTAAAGCTGCGGCAATCTCCTTCCACTATAATTTTAGGCTCTTCCCCTATAACAATACTCTTAAATTTTCCGACTTCTATGCCTACATAACGAAAAATTTTACCAGATGATTTTACTTTGAATACAAATTCGCCATCCTTATTCTTGGGAGCAGATTGTATTTTTTCAAAACCCAGACCGTCAAACTGAAAAAGATGCATTTCTTGAATCGCATCGCAATTAGCTCCTTTCACAACAAGCTCAGTAGACTTAATGACAGTATCTAACGAAGTTAAATTGACAAGAAAGAGTCCAGTTAGACAAAGGAGAAAAATGGTAAATTTATTCATAAATCGAAATATATAATACTTATTTAATCTCTTGTAAGAACGAGAGATAAATGTGAATGATTGTAATAATTAGGTCAATATTGCAGACAAAGGCCTCTTAAAGACTGATTTATGGAGTATGTCCAATCAGATCTAGGAATTCTTGCTCTGTCAGCACCTTTACCGTTTCTATAGATTGCGCTTTTTTGAGCTTTGAGCCCGCTTTTTCTCCAGCAACTAAATAATCCAGCTTACTACTCACTCCACTAATATTCTTGGCGCCTGCTGATGCCGCCAAACTTTGTGCTTCTTTTCTACCCATTTGTAAAAGCGTCCCTGTGAATAAAATGGACTTCCCCACTAGTGGCGCATCATCTGCCACTACCATAGGTTTATCTTCTTGCGTTTGATGAAGATTTACGCCATAAGATTCCATCTGCTTAAGTAAATCCACATTTTCTTGTTCAGCAAAAAAAGCGATCACATTCTGCGCAACAACGGGACCAATATCTTTGATATCAGTAAATTTTTCTAAATCCCAATTTGCTAAATCCAATACGTGCGTAATTTCTTGTGCAATCAGTTTAGACGCCTTCTTGCCAAAATGATGGACACTAAGACTGTAAAGCAATCTAGAAATAGGATTCTTTTTTGCTTTGTCAATAGAGGTCTTCATGTTTTCCACAGAACGTTCACCAAATCCTTCTAGCTGGCCAATTTTTTCATAGTCTAGATTATAGATATCTGCAATGGAAGATATGAATCCTAATTCAAATAACTTCTCTACAAATGACTTTCCAAAACCATCTATATCCATGGCATCCTTAGAAACATGAAAAATCATTTTTTTCAGCACCTGTCCTTTACATAAATTATTTGGGCAGCGCCAGACCGCTTCCGTTTCTATGCGGACAAGCGGGGTCGCACAGGATGGACAATGAGTCGGAAATTCGATCTTTTTCTCCGATCCATCTCTCAGTTCCTCTAGCGACTTTACAATGTATGGTATCACATCTCCCGCACGCTCTACCAATACGGTATCTCCCATACGAAGATCTTTAGTCACAATAAAATCTTCATTGTGCAAGGATATCGAAGAAACCGTCACGCCAGCCAGTTGCACAGGTTTTATCTTGGCTACTGGTGTAATAGCGCCAATCTTACCTATCTGGTATTCTACATTTATTAATTTAGAAGTTGCTTGCTTTGCTTTGAACTTGAAGGCAATAGCCCAACGCGGGTGGTGACTTGTGTAACCACACTTTGCCTGAATGGCTAAACTATTTACCTTTATGACCATCCCATCTACCTCATAAGGATAGGTGTCTCTTTCATCTTCCCAACCAGAAACATAGTCAAATACCGCTTCGATATTTGCACAGACCCTAGCCTCTTCCTTAGGTATTTTAAAACCCAAATCACCTAATAAAGTAATCGTTTCAAAATGCGTCTTGAATTTATCCATCGCATTTTCTCCTTGCGCATCTACAGCATAGCCTAGCTGATAAATAAATGCTTCAATATTACGTTCTGCAGTTTGCTTCGGATCTTTTACTCTTAGACCACCAGTAGCCGCATTACGCGGGTTGGCGTACAACTCTTTACCCTCTAATTCTCGTTGTGCATTAATTTCTTCAAAATTATCCTTGCGAATTAGCGCTTCCCCTCGGAGCTCTACTTTAGCTATTCCCTTCGCCTTGAAGTCAGCAGATAAAGGAATACTGCGCATTGTTTTTATATTTGCCGTAATCTCATCTCCTTTTACTCCATTGCCACGTGTAGCCCCTCTAGTCAGCTGATTGCCGTCATATACTAGAGCAATACTACCGCCATCAAATTTTGGCTCTACCACATATTCTATAGCTAGATCCTCCTCAAGGTTTGCCAGCTTTTTTATGCGCTTATCAAAGTCTTCGAGATCTTCTAAGTTGTAAGAATTATCTAAAGACAACATCGGGATTAAATGTGGAACAGTAGGAAACTTGCTACTAAGATCTGAGCTTATCCGCTGAGTCGGCGAATCCGTTCGTATTTCTTTTGGATGCTTTAATTCCAGTTTTTCCAGCATCTTATATAGTCTATCGTACTCTTCATCACTAATGATAGGGTCATTCTGCACGGCATACTTCCACTCATGAAAATGTAGGACTTTGATGAGATCTGCCATCTGCACAGTCTCCTCTGCAGGCTGCTGTCCAGTTAAGTAGACTTTACTTAATTCGTATAAGACTTTAGCATCCATATTATATTGTTTTATACATAAGATTTAATGGTACGCAATGATGGATAAGAACTAGCCAATTTCCAGATGAAACTTAATGTACTTAATTGTTTTTTTATCCTGAAGATGTTTTCTTTCATAATAAGTTTGGAATATCAAATCAGGATTTGGCAATGTAGGCAGGCTATATATATCATCATATTCTTCCAAAATAGTAGCTGCTGGGTAGATAGATAAAGACTCCAATGTAAATTCATATAATTCTGGAGAATCTGTTTTGAGATGAATAATATTGTCTTTATGCAGGAATTCCATATATCGCTTAAGAAAATTATGCGAGGTAAGTCTTCTATTTTCTTTACTATCTCTTAAGAATGGATCTGGAAAAGTTATCCACATTTCAGATACTTCTCCAGCTGCAAAGAAGGCCGCTATATTTTCTATTCTAGTACGAAGAAAAGCCACATTACTAAGGTTGTCTTCGATAGCTCTACTTGCGCCTTGCCAGATACGTGCACCTTTAATATCTAATCCAATAAAATGGGTTTCTGGATAGTTTTTTCCTAAGGCGAGGGTATATTCACCGCGTCCACAAGCTAATTCTAGACAAATTTTAGCCTCTTTTTTGAAGTGATCGCTATTCCACTTTCCTTTTAATTCAATTTCTGTCTCTTCACCGTTTTGGAGATGAGCACTCAAAGGATTAAAATTTTCGTATACGTTGGGAAAACGCAGAATGTCTGCGAATTTTTTGAGTTTGTTGCGTTGGCTCACTAGAAAATATAGGCTTGATTTAGACCTAAAGATAAGATTATTTTCTTACACCGTAGCTATCGTCTAAGCGATGAGCCATACGTTGGATCACATCTATAATATTGTCTAATGCAGGTGGATAATCTACATATTGTATGCGTCGATCATCTTCCCCCCAAATAGCGATAGTGATCACTTTTTTACGATTCCCATAGGCTATTGCTAACCGCAGTGGTATAGGCATGGGTGCGTCTGCCTTACGTTTTTGACATATGGAAGTGTTGCAATCATAAAGCCGTTCAAAATCAAAAAACTTTTGCTTGATTATGAACTCTGCAAAGTCCTCCAATTCATCTCTAGAAATATTCTTTTTGGTGACCATCAAACCATTGGTCATACTCTTGTATTCCTTGATAAGTCTCCCGTCACTTTTAATGTGGATATAATCTCTGATCACAGGATCTACACCGCCATAAAAGCCACCTCCGATCAACTCAATATTAATATAAGTATCCGCTACTTCGTCAACTTTCTTTTTTCTCTTTTTTCTTTTGGTAGCCCACCATCGTTTGACACTAAGCTTCGGATTGACAGCCTCCACATTTATATCCGGTAACTCATTGGCCGGCTTTACAAATGGTGCTTCTTCCGAAGTCACGGAAATAAAATGATACTGGTAAGTCCCTTTACTATTAGGTTGATTAAACTCGAGAATCAACTTTTCTTTGTCTATATCGTTGATAACGAACTTATTAATATGCTTAAACTTATAAAATAGAACATCATCATTGATACTCCAAATACCCTTATCAAATTCACCATTGAGAAATTGCTGATAAGTATAGTCATATTTGAAATAGAGAAAGAAGTCATAATCTTCATCAGCCTGATGGATGATGGTATTTGACTCCAAATGCATAGCGTAGGTGTATTTCCACTTCGTCTCTACTATTTTCCGCTCATCTACTGCAAAGAAGGAAGGCCCAGATGTAGTGTCTTGCTTCTGAGCATTCGCTGAGAATGGAAGTAAGTAAAGGAAAATAAGCAATATTATGGTCGACGACCTCATATTTTATACACTATAAGATTCTGTTCGTTATACTATTAAGCATTATATACATCAAAATCTATACCCAATTGTCATCAATATGCTGTTAGCGCGGATATCACTAATCACTTGCTGATCAAACCCGCTATTACTGGTATAAGGTGTATAGCCCTCTTCTGATTTAGAAGTGCGGAAAGCTAGATCAATATACGCGTTTTCGCCTCTAAATCCTGCACCTAGACTCAATACATTCCTACCTTTGTCCTCATTGTCGAAAGGAGTTCCGTATATACCGTAGCCCGCTCGAAGACGAAATTTATTTAATAAATACTCCGCTCCGATTTTTAGATTTAGACCATTTGCAAAATCACTGGAAATTGAGGAATTCACATCCCGTTGAGCAATTGCAATTGCAGCGCTATTGTCATTTGTAGTGAAGTCATACTCTAGATTACTATAGTCCAAATATTCTACATCTACACTTAAAAAACCAAATTTCTTAAGAACAACTGACAATCCACCACCAAATCTCCATGGCGTACGCAATGCATACTCGAACGAACCTACTGGTGAGGTTCCTTCTCCATCAATTAAGGGTAAAGTATTATCTCTTTCGTCTATAAAGAAATAAGTTGTAGAGGTCGTAAAGTCATCGGATAAAGTAAATTTTGTCGGTGAATGAACTGATGCTCCAAGTCGAATTTCATTGGTGATTCTATAGATGGCACCCGCTTTAAATCCAATACCTACACCCGTAGTAGAAATCCTTTGATCGTATGTCAAATTTCTAAAGAAAGGTATAATGTCTTGGTTACTGTCATCCTCTTCATATTCTCTAAGCTCTTCGTAACGAACAATAGGCAAATTTAATGAGGCGCCGATATACAATTTATGAGAAATATTTACGCCTAAAGCAAATAGTAGCTCACTGACACCTCCAGTAGTCGTGATCGTTTCTTTACGGTCAACGGCTAAATCTTCAAAGTTGTCAAAATCAGATCTCCAGATATCTTCCTCTCCATCAAAAGTAAATATAGCACCTGCGTCCGCTGCAATTTGACTGGTGAATGGATCTAAGTCATTAAAGAATAATCCTTGTGCATTATCTTGAAATCCGTTAATAATAGAACCCGCTGTTCGACCATCATATTCCACTTTTCTATTAAAATTGACTAGTCTATTGATACCAACACCAAAATTAAAAGATTTGAATTTTGGTTTATTATAATCCTTGTAAAATACCAAACCTATATTCTCCAAACCAAATTTAGTATTCTTGGCAGAAGTATCGAATTCTTCATTGAGTGTACTATTGACATTCGTAAACTTCACTGAAGGAGTAAATACGAACTCTGATTTTCGATAAACTGCAAGACCTGCAGGATTGTTACTGAGTGCTCCAAAGTCTCCACCTAGGGAGCTCATAGCGCCTCCCACACCCACCATACGAGCTGTTCCACTTGGAAAAAATTCTGTGTATCGCAGCGCATCTACTGCCGTTTGTCCTTGGACGAACCCTATACTTAGGACAATCAGCAGGGGGCATAAGTATTCCTTGATTATTTTCATTTGTTTGAATTTAAGGGTAAAAGTAAGTAGAATAGGTATCATAAAAAATAGTGGATGAAAACGTTTGCCTTCATCCACTATTGAGTTTTATCTAATGAAGATTAACCCTCTTTTACTTACCTCCGCCTCTCTTAGAAGATCTAGATGGTGATACGCTTCTACTTCTGCTAGAAGATGATCTAGATGGACTCACACTTCTACTTCTGCTAGAAGATGATCTAGATGGACTCACACTTCTACTTCTGCTAGAAGATGATCTAGATGGAGTATAATTTCTAGAACGAGTAGACGATTTAGGTGTCACGCTTCTACTTCTGCTCGGCCTAGTCGACCTTGTAGAACTGTTTGATCTAGAAGGCTTATTGTTATTGTAGTTCGATCTCGTACGAATGTTATTTCTTGAGCTCGACTTATTGTAAATTGAAGAACGGTCTTTCTTTACAGTAGGGGTAGTACTAGTGTTTGCTCGTGAAGTATTTCCTCTAGCTGTACCTCTTGTCGTGTTAGTAGTTCCACTTCTTTGGCCTCTTGAAGATACTCTTTCACCTTGTGTAGCTGTTCTATCCGTAACTGTTCCTCCAGTTGCAGTTCTGCCAGTACCCACTTGACCTCTACTAGGGCCAGTGCTTGAATTATTGCTGCCTCCCGTTACCCCAGTTCTACCAGAACCGATAACTCTAGGACCACTATATATACCAGTAGATGTACCCGTATTTCTTGAATTGTTAACATTTACACCGTTGCTACCGCCTCCGTAGTAACCTGGTGGACAGTATGGATTGTATCCTGCGTTCCCTACTGTACTATAATTGTTGAAGCCTCCAAAACCTCCATTGTTGCCAAACCGGTTATATCCGTAAGGATTGTTGCCAAATCCTCCATATGGATTGAAAAAAGGATCATTCCATCTATTGTTGAATCTGTTGTATCCAGCGTATGGATTGTTAAACCTATTGTTTCTATTCCAACGGCTCCATCTATTTACATAGCTGTTACCAAAACTGATATAGATGCTTGTACCACCATAAGGGTTTCCAAAATTTCTATAGTTTCTAGTATAAAAAGGATCGTAGTAGTTATAATCTACATACACAGGATCATAAAATCCAAAACCACTGTAAGGTCTTCTAAATCGCTTGATTCTAGAACTGTAATAGTAATCATAGTCATCAGCTACATCATAGTCGTAACTAGCATCATCATATGACGCATCGTCATAATCATCATAGTCAGTTTCGTCATAATATTCTTCCACGACCTCTACTGAGTAATCAGCGTCGTCTGGATTGTAGTATATGTCGTCGTACTGCGCCTGAACAGTAGAAAAAATACCCATTGCAAGTAGCAAAGTGAAGATTGAAATTTTATTAACTTTCATGTTTTTTTGATTTAAACAGTAATTCTGTAACTCTCTTAAAGAAACAGTTGTAATTTATTACTTTTGATTCTAATATTCTGTTAATATTAAATTAAAGTCGTGTTTCTTTTAGTTAAAAACACTTAAAACACGATATGTGTTCTAATCTTAAGACTAAATATCAACGATTTGTCACTGAAATGAAGACAAAACCGTATCACTTTAAGACTCTTTAACTAAAAGTTATACTTATTAGCTTTCACTTAACTTATACTTAATTACTATCTTATATATGTCAAAAGTAATCACTTCCCGCGAGGAAGACTATTCCAAATGGTACAACGATATTGTCAAGCGCGCAAATATGGCAGAACACTCCGCTGTACGAGGATGCATGGTGATCAAACCTTATGGGTTTGCTATATGGGAAAACATGCGGGACCAACTAGATCGTAGGTTCAAAGATACGGGTCATGTAAATGCGAGCTTTCCACTTTTTATACCTAAGAGTTTCCTAAGCAAAGAAGCGAAACATGTGGATGGATTTGCTAAAGAATGTGCAGTGGTTACTCATCATAGACTCATGAATGATCCTGATGGTGACGGCATTATCGTCGACCCATCTGCCAAGCTGGAAGAAGAGCTGATCGTAAGGCCTACGAGTGAGACAATTATCTGGAATACCTATAAGGATTGGATTCAGTCTTACCGTGATCTTCCGTTATTGATCAATCAGTGGGCAAATGTGGTTCGTTGGGAAATGAAAACCCGTCTATTTTTAAGGACTACAGAATTTCACTGGCAAGAAGGTCATACTGCACATACTACTTCAGAGGAGGCGGTCATAGAGACAAAGCAGATGTTGGATATCTACGCAGAGTTTGCGGAAGAGTATATGGCTATGCCCGTCATCAGAGGTGTAAAAACACCTAATGAAAGATTTGCAGGAGCAGAAGATACCTATACCATAGAGGCACTGATGCAGGATGCAAAAGCATTGCAAGCAGGTACTTCCCACTTTTTGGGTCAAAATTTCGCAAAGGCTTTTGAGGTAAAGTTCATGAACGAAAACAATAAAGAGGAACATGTTTGGGCTACCAGCTGGGGTGTATCTACCCGACTTATCGGTGGTCTGATTATGACACACTCTGACGATGAAGGATTAGTACTTCCTCCCAAGTTGGCTCCTACGCAGGTAATGATCATACCCATCCCAAAGCCAGATGAAATTATAAATGCAGCTGTCGATAAGGTAATGACCGCATTAAAAGCAAAAGGTATTAGCGTCAAGTATGATGATGATCCAAAAAAACGTCCAGGATTTAAGTTTGCTGAGCACGAGATGCATGGTATCCCTGTCCGTATCGCCATCGGTAAGCGTGACCTAGAAAAGAATGTGGTAGAAGTAGCGCGTAGAGATACGAAGGAAAAGACTTCTGTACCTATGGAAGGACTCGACGACTACATTGAACAGCTTTTAGTAGACATTCAGAATAATCTATTTGATAGAGCAAAGAAATATAGAGACGATCATATTACCCCCGTAAATACTTTCGAAGAATTTCAAAAAGTGCTGAACGAGAAAGGTGGATTTATTTCTGCACACTGGGATGGCACCGAGGAGACAGAGTTAAAGATCAAAGAGCAAACCAAAGCGACTATCCGATGTATCCCGCTCGACAATCCACAAGAAGATGGGAAGTGTGTGCTTACAGGGAACCCTTCCAAGGAGAGAGTGTTATTTGCAAAGTCCTATTAAATTTAGGCCATGAATATTTAAATTACTCAATTTAATTGAAAAAATTATACAAATGAGTTTAGAAAGTAAGTTGATGCCAGACCTAAAAGCAGCTATGAAAGCAAAAGATCAGGCTGCCCTCAGAGGTATCCGAGCGATCAAAGCGGAGCTACTAAAATTCAAGACAAGCGGCACTGGGGAACAACTCACCGAAGATGTAGAGATCAAAATACTACAGCGACTCGTAAAGTCTCGCCAAGATTCTTTGACTATTTTTGAAGAGCAAGGTCGCGAGGATTTAGCGGTGGTGGAGCGCGAAGAAATTGCCATTATCACCAATTATCTTCCTGCGCAGATGAGCCCTGAAGAGTTACAAAGTAAGGTGCAAGAGATCATAGTACAAACAGGTGCGAGCAGCATGAAAGATATGGGCAAAGTCATGGGCATGGCGTCCAAGGCGTTTGCTGGTAAGGCCGACGGTAAGTCTATTTCAGCGATGGTAAAGCAGTTGTTGTCGTAGACTAGACGCACTGTTAGACAGATGAATTTCGTGCGTTTCATTTACCCCTCAACGCGCTCTTCTTTATATTTAGATTAATGGTTTGGGCGTGCCACAGACCGATCCCGCGAAGAGCAGGATCGGTCTGGTCAGGCTGTCCATGACTCCGCGTTCGCTTTGGTGCTGCGCACAGGCCGCTAAGGCGTCCTCCATTCCCATCCTTCACGCAAAAAAGGCAGTTTTGACATTGCACTGCAAGGTCTCTAATGTAACTCCTCTTTGTGTGAGCGGTAGTAAGGGTGCGACCTCTTGGGAGCAGTCACGCAGTGGGTAGATTGGAGGCAAAGCTTGCGGGACGGGAACGAACGTGTACCCCTGAATGACGCGACTCCTGAGTGCGCCTCTTTCGGCGGTACTCAGGAGGCACACCCAAAAAATAAACCAGCATGTACATCATAAAAAAAAAGGAACGGTTAAAAGATTTTCAATAAAAGCATAGTACACATAACATAAAGAATGTACTCTAGCTCAGCTATGCATTTATTGTCTCCTCTGATTTTGTATGTTTTGAAAAAGTGTAAGCGTCGTCCATAATGAAGAAGGAGAACGGGCAAAAAAAAAAGAGGATACCTCATAAAGGTACCCTCTTCAATTTGTGTATTTGTATAAAGTCAAAAAAGGAATTGTACCCAGAAGGCACAATCCAATTTCTCTTTTCAATGGTTTAAAATTACTTCCTTAGCGCATCTCTAATTTCAAGAAGTAATTCGTTGTCAGAAGGTCCGCCCGGAGGTGGAGGTGGTACTGCTTTGTTGTACTGCTTAACTACTAAGAACAATACAAAAGAAATGATCAAAAAGTCAATAAGATACTTCAAGAAAAGTCCCCATTTAATTCTAACTTCTTTTACATCATCACCAGCTGCTTCTTGAATAGTTGTTCCCAGTTCAGTGAAGTCAACGCCTCCCATAGCCATACCGATTGGTGGCATCAAAATGTCTCCTGTAAATGATGTCACTACTGCGCCAAAAGCTCCAGCCATAATAACTGCAACTGCGAAACCTACTACGTTTCCTTGGTTGATAAATTCTTTAAATTCTGCCCACATAATTTTTAAATTTTTTAGTTGGTAAATCAATAATAATGTATGGTTTTTCGACGCTTATTTTACAAAGCGTCACGCAAAACTAGTCAATTCTGAACATATACAGATTTATTTTCATGTAATAATTTCATTTTCATGGTTTTATCTGCTGTAGATTGATTATTTTTGAGCTTCTAATCTTATTACTATATACATGTCTCAAAAGCTCTTCCATCGTCTTGCTATCAATATGATTCCTCAGATAGGGCCTGCAAAAACCAAAATCCTCATCGAAAATTTTGGTAGTGCAGCGCAGGTATTCTCTGCTTCTAAAAAAGATTTGCTCAGCCTAGATTCAATCAATGAAAATTTGGCAAATTTGATACGGGCGAAATCTGCTTTTGCAGCAGCAGAGAAGGAATTAGAATTCATCGAAAAAAATGAGGTGACGGTTCTGTATTATAAAGATGAAGAATATCCTGAGCGTTTACGCGTGCTGCCCACATCGCCAGCATTATTATTCTATAAAGGCAATGCGGATCTCAATCATCACCGCACCGTCGGCATAGTTGGAACACGTAAAACGACTTCTTATGGTCAGGATGTTTGTAAGCAAATTGTTCAAGACTTACGCAGATACGACGTACAAGTGGTCAGTGGACTGGCAAATGGAGTAGATAGCATAGCGCATAGAAGTAGTCTTGATGCCGATATCCCAACTATAGGGGTGCTTGGTCATGGTCTACAAATGATCTATCCATACAACAATGACCGTCTTGCAGAAGATATGCAAAAAAATGGTGGTGTGCTCACGGAATACACATCCGATCAGGGGCCAGATAGAGAGCATTTTCCTGCACGTAACAAAATAGTAGCTGCATTTAGCGATACCTTATTGGTAATAGAATCGGCAAACAGAGGAGGCTCACTTATCACTGCCACATTTGCTAAAAAATATCAAAAAAAGGTTTTTGCAGTACCTGGTCGCATAACCGACCCGATGTCCGCAGGTTGCAATCTACTGATCAAAAAGGAGGATGCCACCTTAGCTGAATCAGCTGCTGATATCGCACAAGTCATGAAGTGGTCTGCACAAACAAAATTGGCGAACATTCAAACAAAATTATTTATCGAATTGGACGATAAAGAAAAGGAAATCATTGGGGTGATAAAAAAATTAGAATCGCCTAGCCTCGATAGAATTTGCTACGAAACAAAGATATTAAATAGTGAGATGGCTTCACTTTTATTAAATTTGGAGTTTAAAGGCGTCATCAAGTCGTTGCCTGGTAAAAGATTTATACAAACTGCTTAATTAGCACCCATGAAAATCAATCTACTATATATCACTCTAGTGCTAATTTTATCCAGTTGCACCAAGACTAAAACCATCAAGCCAGTGGCTACTGTTTTCAATGGTCCTGTGTATAATACTTCTAGTTTGTCTTTAGTAAATAGAGCTAAAATACCTTCCAATATAAACGCCAAAAATGTTATCTTTTTGATTGGAGATGGCATGGGCTTGACCCAAGTAAGTGCTGCTGCAATCAAGAATAACAATGAACTGTTTATTAAAAAATTTCCTGTAATAGGCATTCACAATTGCCAACCATCGGAAGGTTTAATAACAGACTCCGCAGCAGGGGCAACTGCCTTTTCTACAGGTCAAAAAACCTTCAACGGTGCAATAGGATTAAGTGCTGACAGTAGTTCTTATCAGACCATTTTAGAACAATGTGACGCTATGGGCATGAATACCGGTATGGTGGCAACTTCGACTATCGTACACGCCACACCAGCTTCCTTTATTTCTCATAGACCAAGTCGTAAACAATACGAGGATATCGCTGCGGACTTCATGGATACTGAGATTGATTATTTTGTTGGCGGTGGTAAAAGATACTTCGATAGACGCTCACAAGACGATAGAAATCTCGCCGAAGAAATGCAGAAAAGAGGATATGTTGTAAGTGATTATTTTCAGGAAGATTTCGAAAATGTGAATATAGATAGCAAATCGAATTTTGCATTCTTTACAGCAGATGATGATCCCATACCTTTTTCTAAAGGACGAGATTATTTATTGTCAGCGAGTAAAGCTGGAATGGAATTTCTAAAAATTCACGATGATCCAAATGATACGAAGGGATTTTTCATGATGATAGAGGGTTCACAAATAGACTGGGGTGGACACGCAAACAACGCAGATTATGTAATCTCGGAATTATTAGAATTTGACAACGCAGTCGGTGCAGCATTAAGATTCGCACAAGAAGATGGCGAAACCCTAGTTATCGTCACTGCAGACCATGAAACTGGAGGCATGGCCATTAACTCTGGCTCTACCGTAGATAGTCTCAAGATCAGTTTTTCTTCAGGATACCATACCGCTGCTCTAATTCCTGTATATGCCTACGGGCCTGGAGCGGAGCTGTTTGGGGGTTTTTATGAAAATACGGATATCTATCACAAACTTAAGATTGCAATGGGCTTGACTTCCCAAAAATAAGTTTAATATTAAGTACCCCAAACGGTAGCAGTCTGCGTTATATAGTGTGAGCACGCTTTTTAAGAGGGCTTTAAAATCTAACTTAATGTATAAATTTGCTTCCAACGTACTGCTAATCATTATCACCCTTCTACTTACTGGATGTAATGCGAAAGCGCAGGATTTAGTCACGCGCAAATCTGGTGAATCCAAAGCGCATAGGCTATTTGATAGAGGTATGAAATATCAAATGGCGAGAGAAGGTAAAAAGGCTATCGCCGACTTTGAAAAAGCAGCAGCTTTAGAGCCTAAGTTTATTGATGCACACATACAAGTAGGTGCCTACTATTACGAAAGAAAGGATTTCGCCAAAGCAGAGCGAAACTTTGAAAAAGCAATCGCTCTTGATGAATCTTATGAACCCAAGCTAATTTACACTACTGCGGTCGCCGAAATGGAGCAGGGAAAGTTTAGTGAGGCTATTGAAAACTTTGATAAGTTTATTGCGCTTGATAGCAAGTACAAAACTTTAAATACCAAAGCGCAGCGTTACGTTTCTTCCTGCCGATTCAAAAAGCAAAACAATAATCGGACAGTACCCTTTGATCCTGTTTCTGTAGGGGAAGGAATCAATACAGAAATGCTCGAATACTTACCTTCCCTCACAGCGGATGAGGAGACAATGGTCATCACACGTAACGATGGCAGCCAAGAAGATTTTTATGTGAGTGAAAAAGTAAATGGACAATGGACTAAAGCTTTTCCACTAAAGAGTTTTAATAGTCCAAAGACCAATGAAGGGGGACAATCTATCTCTCAGGATGGAAAAATACTTTTCTATACCGTGTGCGAAGGTCGAGATGATTTTGGCAGCTGCGATTTGTATTCGGCAGAAGTTGTCAATGGAAGATGGACTAAAGCCCAGAATATGGGGGGACTTATCAACGGTAAGGAATGGGATACCCAGCCAAGTATTTCTGCAGATAAAAAAAATCTATATTATACTTCAAAACGGAAAGGGGGACTTGGCGGATCCGATATTTGGATGTCAACTCGTGGCGCGGACGGCACATGGGCCGCCCCTATCAATCTTGGTGATAAAATTAACAGCTCTGGTAATGATGCTGCTCCGTTTATTCATCCTGATAACAATACGTTGTATTTCATGTCGGACGGGCATCCTGGGTTTGGAAAAGATGATATTTTTTATTCGCGTCGTCAAGCAGATGGCAGCTGGGGAGTACCTATCAACATTGGCTATCCTATCAATACAGAAAACCATGAAGGTTCATTGATCGTTTCGGCAGATGCAACAAAGGCGTACTTTGCTACAGATAGAATAAATAAACAAGAGAATAGCAATAATAGAATAGATATTTACTCATTCGATTTATACGAAGAGGCAAGACCTCAACCTGTAACTTATATTCGAGCAAAAATTATAGATGCAGAAACAAAAAGTCCCCTCAGTGCAGACCTTGAACTAACCGATATCATCGGTCAAAATTCTTATTACGAAGAAACAGTAGATGATCAAGGAATCTTTTTAGTACCCCTACCATTGGGAAAGCAGTATGCTTTAAATATTAGTAAGGAGGGGTATTTCTTTCACTCAGAAAATTTTGCTTTAGAGAATATCACTTCTATTATTGATCCCTATTTGATGATTATTGAGTTGAGAAAAATTCCTTTAAAAGTAGCTGCTACTCCCGTTGAAAAGGAAATTGACAGCAAGCCTATCGTATTGAGAAATGTATTCTTCGAAACGGGATCTGCAGCGCTGATGCCTGCCTCTAAACCCGAATTGGATCAACTGTATTCCTTACTCTCTGGTAATATTCAGTTGAATATTCAGATCAATGGGCACACGGATGATGTGGGTAATGAAGTGGATAATTTACGTTTGTCGGAGGCTCGTGCCAAGGCCGTTTTCCAATACCTCGTGGAGAAAGGAATTTCTACTAGTCGTTTGCGCTCGAAGGGTTTTGGAGAAAGTGTTCCGATGGCATCGAATGATACGGCAGAAGGTAAGCGGCAGAATAGGCGGACAGAGTTTCAGTTATTTTAGGCTATCTCTGTGCTGTATTTACGCGTTCACTTAACATGCGAGCACCTCTTACAGGTTCACTTGCCTCCGCAGCTTGGTCGACTGTCGTAGGCTGGGCACCGAAGCATCTCTTTCATTTATCAGAATTAAGATAAGGTGAATTAGTTCATTTAAAAAGATTGAGCAGACAGCTCTAAAATGACTAAGCACCTAAGAAAAACCTAAGCTGATTTCAATTAACAACCATTCTTTTTCCATTAACAATCCATTCACACAAAACCAATAGTCACTGCACACCAAGGTCTTTATTCTGCACGTCTTAGTAATAAAAAAGGCATGAAGAAAATTCTATTTATTCTAAGCAGCTTAGTCATCTTTGGTTGTAGCAGCGACCGTAGTCATGAAACTGATCTTACAATGGAGAGTCACAAGGTGGCAGAAGATGTAGAAGCACCGCGCAACTTAGCACCATCTAGTTCTCCAGAACAACATTTAGAAAAAGGAAGTAAAATAATTAAGACTGGCAATATGAGTTTCGAGGTATCTAATCTCAAAAAATCAAAGGCTACAATTGATTCTTTACTAAAGTCTGCAAGTGGATATTATGAAAATGAACAATACAAATCTTATGGAAATCGGATAAGCTATTCTTTAAAAATTAGGACTCCAAGCGCAAAGTTTGATTCTATGATAGCGGCGCTAGAGTATGGAATTACAGAACTGCAAACAAAGAACATAAGTGCTCAAGATGTAACTGAAGAGTATGTCGACCTAGGGATTAGACTGGAAAATAATCTGGTGTACCTCAAGCAATATCAAACCATTCTCTTGAAAGCAAAATCAATAAAAGAAATCCTCGAAGTGCAAGAAAAGATTAGATACATACAAGAAGAAATTGAAAGTAAAAAAGGACGTTTAAAATACCTAGATAATAACGTAAACTATGCTACCCTGAGTTTGGAGATAAGCGAGCTAATTTCTAGAGAAATAACCAATCAACCACACTACGGCCGAAAGTTGCTCAATGCATTTAACAATGGAGTGCAAGGGTTTTTAAGCATTTTCGTTACGTTAGTAAATGTTTGGCCCATTGTCTTATTTCTTGTAGTTGTGTTTTTGAGTCGGGGGCAGATAAAGAGAAGGTTTCGGAAGTGATGAACTAAGCTTTTAATAAAAAATCCCTAGCAACGGTAAGTCGCTAGGGATTCTTTTAGGGTGCAACTGTGATACGGATAAAATGCTAAATATTATCTACACGCACTCGTATCACTTTATTGCTTGATCCACTTCGTTGTGCTGTTGTACTTTTCATTCGTGATCTGTAGAAAGTACATGCCCGTTGCATAATCCTGTACATCTAGAGATGTTAGATTTTGTGCAGTAGTTAATGACCATTCTTGCGTTTGTAATACTTGACCATTTAGGCTGAGAATATTTAGGGTAAAGTTCTCTTGGACTGGAGAATCAATATTCACATTTAGCCAATCACTGGTAGGGTTTGGCTGAAGTTCTACATCGAAAGGTATTGTCGCTAAAGTAGCGAAAGTTGAATTTGTAATCTTTTCTCCTAGGCTAAGTGTAGTACACGCTGCGCCATCACCACTCGTGCTGTTGTTGCCATTCACCCCGTTGCCACAAGAGTAAAATGTGATATCTCCAGATCCAGCAGCAGGGGCTGTCCATTCCATCGTAAAAGTATTATTTATAGAAGAGTTATTTTGCTCTACATAAGTTCTTCCAGTGTTTGAAGCAGTAGCAATATTTACATTACTTCCAGGATTTGCCCACGTATTGACTTCCTCTTCATCTGCATCCATCAATGCTACCATCTGAAAGCCATATTCTTCTGGTGTTGCCCCTGCCGTACCATTTATAATAACAGACATATCATAAGCTTGACCAGGTATATATTCATTATCTACCAATTCGGAACCATCCTTATTGAGAATGTTTATATCTAAATCAACTGAAATAGATGAACCTCCGTGGCAGCTAATACAAGTACGCGGAGTGCCATTTGATAGCATTTGGTCACCTGGTGCACCCGTATTTCCCCAGTTTTGAGAATCTGCTCGACCAGCACTGTGTCCCATAAATATATAGGCGACTGCCAGTAGAAATAAACTAATGTAAACGTTACTTAACTTCATTATTTAATTTTTTGTATTTCAGTGTCCAATTTATAGCTTTTGTCTAGGTATTTCCCATGCGTACCAGCAAAATATTCATCAATCACGATCATATCTGCATCTATGTCACCTGTTGGATAAAAAGGCGGTCGCATCCAGACGATTTTGTGTTGATAATCGAACTTTACCATAAAGATTGGGACCTTTGCACCCACGGCGAGATAATAAAAGCCCGTCTTTAACTTATCTACCTTTGCTCTAGACCCTTCAGGTGCTAGACAGATATTCATTTTATCGCTTTTGTTGTAGATATCTATCAATGCTTGTACAAAATTAGTTCTTTTATTTCGTACCACAGGTACCCCTCCCATCCATTTGAGTAGACCTCCAAAAGGGAATCTAAAAAGACTGTTTTTACCTGCCCATTGGATATCTACATCCAGTATTTTTCTTATCAAAATTCCTATCGGGAAATCCCAATTGGTAGTATGAGGCACCTCAATAGTTACCATCTTAGGGATTTCCTTAGGCCAGCGGCCTTCGAACTTCCAGCCTGCAATATTGTGAAATATAATCTTACTTAACCAACGCAGCATATCCTTGCAATTATCTTATCTAGCAAAGATATAAAAAGCAACATCCACAAGGGCTTAATATTATACGATATTAATTTTATATAGCTATGTAAACAGGCATAATATTAATAGTTATATATTTGGGAAATGTTAATATTAGTTTTTACCTTTCTACCTTGAACATAATCAATATGTAGGGAACAATTTGAATCAACAAATTGTAATTTGCATGTTGGAATGTAACAATACAGAAATTGAACACACTGAGAAAACACTTACTTTTGCCTTTTATATGTATGTGTATATACATATTATCTACAGGAAGCATGGTCTTATCCGCTCAGGATAAAGCACCAGTAGAGGAGCTGTTTTTAGAGTTTTCACAACAAACCAGTTGGCATGACCAGCAGATAGAGCTTGAACTCTTCGCCACGGACTCGAAAATATACTACACGATAGATGGATCAGAGCCTAATAGATATTCCAAGCGCTATCGAACTCCTATCACTATTGACAGGACATTACCCATCAGAGCAGTTGCTTACCGAGGTAAGGTCAAAAGTGACATTATTGGCCATACCTATTTTATAGAGGAGCCAAAATCTACTTTCCCAACTGTATCTCTGATGCTCAATCCAAAGCAGTTATTTGATCCAGAGTATGGATTATTTCAGGAAGGCTTAACGGTCAATGATTCGATTTGGTCAAAGCCAGGCGCTAATTTTTGGAGCAGACGTGAGATAAAATCGAATACGGAGATATTTACACCCGAACAAGAATGTGTTTTCCGCAGTCCTACGGGCTGGAGACTATTTGGAGGGATGAGCAGATTATTCCCACAGAAGTCAATGGTGCTCGTTACTAGAGATGACTATGGAAAGAAAAGATTCAAACACGAGATCTTTGGTAAAAAAGAATTGAAGAAATTTAAGTTTTTGACGCTGCGAAATTCTGGTAGTGACTTTGGAAAGACGCAATTTAGAGATGCGTTCATGACATCCTTAGTAAAAGATTGGGATTTGGAAACACAAGCGTCTCAAGGTGCACATGTTTACATCAATGGTGACTACTGGGGAATCTACAATATCAGAGAAAAAATCAATCGCTACTTTATCTCCTCACACCACGATGTGGATAAGGATAGTTTAGACATCATGGCGCATCGTATGAATCGTAAACGTGGCAGCACCTTACATTATCGAGCGATGATGAAGTTTATCGAAAATCATGACTTAGCAGTACAGGCAAATTTTGACTCGCTGAATACCATGATGGAGATTGACAATTTCATGGATTATAAAATTGCGCAAATCTACTTTGACAATGAAGACGCTGGAGGCAACATCAAGTACTGGAGACCGCAGACTAAAGACGGTCGCTGGAGATGGATATTGTACGACACAGACTGGGGATTTTGTCTCCATGATTCAGATGGTTACAAAAATAATAGTTTAGCTTTTCATCTGGCAGAAAATGGGCGTGACTGGCCTAATCCACCATGGAGCACTTTGATCCTTAGAAAACTGCTAGAAAATAAAGATTTTAAAGTCGCTTTTACAAATCGGTTTCTCAATCATCTGAATGATTCATTTGAATCCGATAAAGTACTTGCTAGATTAGAATCCGTAATAAAGGAATATCGACCTGAAATGCCACGTCATCAAGATAGATGGCACATCAGTAAAAAACGCTGGGAGAAAGAAATCGCTCTGATGAAACGGTTTGCGGAAGAGCGTCCAGCTTATATGCGTAAGCATCTCAAGGAAATGTTTGAGACGGGAGACGAAGCGATAGTAAGCGTTTGTGCTCAAGGAGGCGGAAGAGTTGTTTTAAATGGTCAAAATAAAATTACAGACAATAAAGATTTGGTATATTTCAAAGGTATTCCAGTCACTTTCGAAGCAATCCCAAGTTTTGGTCATCGTTTTTCTCATTGGGAGGGTGTAGCTGTTCCGGATTCTATTTCTACTTTTGAGCTGACATTCAACAAGCGAGACAAGTATACTATCAGAGCGGTATTTGAAGAATTCCATCATCCACTTGCTGGTCAGATTGTCATCAATGAAGTGAGTTGTAATAATAAAAAGACAGGTGATTGGATCGAAGTCTTTAACCGTACCGATAAGTCTGTTGCACTCGATGGATGGATCTTAACGGATCTCAAAAATGAATTTCGTTTTCCTGCTTATAATCTTCCTGCACATTCTTATGTGATTGTCTCGCAAAAGGAATCTAAGCTGAGGAGAAATATTCCAAACCAACTGGGTATCATTGGTGATATTGGGTATGGCTTGAATAAGCGTCGAGAAACGATTCAGTTGTATTCTCACGAGGGAGATATGGTCGATAGTATTGGTTATCTTTTGGAGCCTACAGATTCTATATTTACTTATAGCTTACTGCTTCCTGATCTTGAAAATGGGGAAGAAGAAAACTGGGTCATGACACCTGGATTCGGAACGCCTGGTTCTGGTAATCCACATTACATAGAGAGCCGTGTTCGTATGGAGCAGGAGCGTTATGTGAAGATGGGGGCGATGGCTGGCTTGATGTTGATTCTTATTTTTCTGTTGGGGCTGAAGCGATGGAGAAGGGTTTATTAGTTTAGATTTATATCTGCTGTGCGCTTTCGTTCGTTTACCACCGTAGGCACCGAAGCCGCTCTCCCGTATTCAAAACACCGTAGGCACCGAAGCCGCTCTCCCGTGTTCAAAACACCGTAGGCACCGAAGCTTTTTTCATGCGTTCAAAATAGCATTCAAACCACTTCTTCTTTAAATCAAATTTTTTCTACTTAAAAAAATAGATATCCATGTTTGGATAGTGGCAAAGACGCACCACTTTAGAACAGAGAGCCGTGTTCGTATGGAGCAGGAGCGCTATGTGAAGATGTGTGCGCGCTCGTTCGTTTACCACCGTAGGCACCGAAGCCGCTCTCCCGTGGTCAAAACACCGTAGGCACCGAAGCTTTTCTCATGCGTTCAAAATAGCATTCAAACCACTTCTTTAAATCAAATTTTTTCTACTTAAAAAAATAGATATCCATGTTTGGTTGGTGGCAAAGACGCGTAGTGCCGAAGGCAAGAAGCACGACAAACGGATGTGCGTTAGAGACAAGCGGGAGGAACGGCATGCCCCTTTGATGCAAACAGACAATTTATGAATTTTCTTTATTGTGGGGCATATAGTGGATCACGCGGTGCCGCCGTCAGGTCGGGATGGCCCCAAACCTCCAAAATCACAAAACCCTTGCAGAAAAATAATCTACAAGGGCTTGCTAACAATTTGTTGGTAGCGAGAGGGAGACTCGAACTCCCGACCTCAGCATTATGAATGCTGCGCTCTAACCGGCTGAGCTACCTCGCCAGAGGTAATATTGACGCGAAGTCCCGCATACTTACTGCGGGAAGCTACCTCGCCAGAGGTAATATTGACGCGAAGTCCCGCATACTTACTGCGGGAAGCTACCTCGCCATCTAAGGAACACTGATTATGTGGCCGAATCGAAACGCAAATATAGCACAAATAACGATTTATATAAACACTTTTGTAAAAGAATAAATTCAAGAAATATCTTGCTTGAAAGGACTATAATACAGGAGGTTACGCACCATAAAAAAGCATAGTATGGATAAAATGTAGATACTGATGGAGGCGCAGATCATAAGATATTGGCTGATTTCCTGGAGAATGAGGAAATCGTAGAGGGTGTGAAATAGCAACACTATGAGCAATCCGATGGCGATGAGCGGCCATTTTCTGGTAGGCTCGAACTTGGAGCGGCCAAAATAGTAACCCGATATTACGCCAAAGGTAGCATGTGCTGGGACGGCTGTCAGGGCGCGTGCGATGCCTGTCTCTACGCCGAACTCTAGTACATAAATGACATTTTCTACCGCGGCGAATCCCATGGATATCATGACTGCGTAGACGACTCCGTCAAATGGCTCATTGAAAAATCGCTGGCGATATGGGTAAATAAAAAACAGCACGGCTTTGCACAATTCCTCTACTAATGCAATACCGATAAAAGCAAAAGCGAGTAGCTGCGCTGGAGAACGAAGGTCGAACCAGTGCGCGTCAGCAATCCGATTTTGGATCCAGATGGCGGGGGTGATGACTGCCACGCCGAGTGCGAAAGAAATTAGAAGCGGCTGGTAGTTTTCCCGCTCATACTTGTCTGCACGGATGATCAGGAACACAAAAAATGCTACTGGTAAAAGTGCCAATATTATAAGTAAGGGAATTTTCAATACTCCATTTTTTGAAGGCAAAATTTTATAAAATCGTGCAGCGCTAATTGCGTCACCTCGGTAGCGGTGAACATACCCATGTGCCCCACCTCAGGCAAAATGGTAACCTTGGTAATATTCGCTAGACTCACCTGCGGCAAACATAAAGATAAAGGTGTTGGTATATCTTCTGTACCTAAAATGCAATGGTATGGACAATTCAATTCTTTTACCCACTCCTGCATATCTGGGCGATCCCGCATGGCGGACATACCGTTGACCAAGGAAGCTGTTGATAGCTGGGATACTGCAGTGATCATTTTCTGGATTTGCGCAGAATGATTTTTTCTGACGGCAGGTGCAAATAGTGAAGGCAAAAGCGACTCCGCAAATTTAGCAGAACCATTGGCTTTGATAAAGGCATTCCCTTTGGTGCGTTTCTCTTTTAGTGCTGCATTGTCTTCGAATGGATGAGAGTGAAACATACATAAACCTTTGAGTTTTGAACCTAATAATCTACTGAGTGCTACAGCTACATAGCCGCCCATGGAGTGCCCGATTACGATCACGTTCTCTAAAGCGTGATGCTGTATCACTTGCTGTACTTCTTGTGCCATGTCGATGATACTAATTTTCTCACGGCTTGGACTTTTGCCGAATCCTGGTAGGTCAACCGCTAGGATGGAGTGGCCAACAAAGCTTCTGGTATACCCTTCCCACATAGTTTGATCTTCGCAGTAGCCGTGGAGGAAGACAAGGGGATTTTTTTTGCCTTTTGTATATTTGTGGTGTAGCATGTGGGTAAAGTTACTATTGTTTTGGATTAAAATTTCCTCTTCTAATTATTGTTTGTTTATGCGCCACAAAAGTTTATCATACACTTTGAGAAGCACTCAGACATTAAACGCATTAAGGCTACCGCTGCAATTGTATTCTAAAGCCGCTTAATTTTCTCCATGTTTTGCACACGCTGTACTGAGCGCAACATTGAACCATTAAGGAATTGAATCATGTACCAAAGCAGGGCATGGAAAAACCCTAATCTATTAATAATCTACACAAAACGTTTGAAGCATACTTTGTGAAAGTGTTAAGGCAAGAAGGCTACTGGTCCACGAGACCGTTTGCATAGTATTTCCCATTTTTGAAAATTAGCAAAGTAATTGCGCTAAAATAAATTAATTTTATGCAAAAAAGAGCGCTTGCAGGAAACATCTACCTATACATCTCCCAATCGGCTCGCCTGGCAACGTTTCAAGAAGAACAAGCCAGCGGTGGTCGGCGCTGTCTTTATTATCCTTTGTATTTTCATCGCCCTCTTCGCTTACCAGCTCGTACCTGATAGTAGTCCGAGTGCCAATCGACAATTGCCATTACTCAATCTTGCACCTGCAGGTCAGGCAGCGCAGGTCATAAAAGTGCAAAACAATTTCACCTCGCCCAAGTCTTCTTTTATACATCGTTTCTTCCTCGGGCAGGATGACGATTTTACGTATATTCCATATGATACTTATCTTCTCCAGAATGATAGTCTATTGGTATACCGGGAAGATAAATTGTACAGCAGCTATCACCTACTCGACATTGCTTACCCATTAGCAAATCCTCCACAAATCTTAAAACAGCAAAATCAATTCACTACGACCTTGGCAGATGGCAGTGCTATAAATATTGCTCAACAGCAACTGACCGATCAGGTCGAAGGCAAGCATATTCGTACTATCCGTTTTTGGCTCGGTACTGATCAGTATGGTCGCGACGTCTGGAGTAGACTTATTATAGGTGTGCGCATTTCGTTACTCGCCGGATTGATCGCCGTCATCGTCTCCGTACTCATTGGCACCACGCTCGGCATGCTCGCTGGATATTTTGGTGGCCGCACGGACACGATCATTTCTTTTTTCATCAACACCGTTTGGTCTATCCCCACGCTACTTTTAGTATTTGCCATCGTGATCGCGCTTGGCAAAAGTATCTTTAATATTTTTCTCGCTGTGGGTTTGACCATGTGGGTGGACGTCGCGCGTATCGTTCGCGGTCAGGTACTCACCCTCAAGTCCGCTCCTTATATAGAGGCGATGAAAGTGATGGGCACTCCCTTATCGCGTATCATGGGTCGACATTTACTCCCCAATCTCATGGGCCCACTTTTGGTCATCGCCGCCGCCAATTTCGCAACTGCTATTTTACTAGAAGCAGGATTGAGCTACCTTGGTTTTGGCATTCAACCACCGACGCCGAGCTGGGGCACCATGCTCAATGAGCACTACGGATTTGCGATTAGTGGCAAGCCGCTGCTCGCCCTCATTCCCGCCTTGGCGATTTTGCTCTTGGTGCTTTCTTTCAATTTGGTGGGCAATGGTTTGCGCGATGCGCTAGATGTGAAGGAGGTGGATTAGTATTTCAGTTTTTCAATTGTATTTAAAGGTTTGTTATGAGGGGCCATCCCGATATCGCTTGAAAAAAAGCGAAATCGGCACCGGGTCATCCAGTGCTGCGCTGGCGCTCCGGTCGCAAAGGGGCGACTGCCACTTCCTACCCCTTGTCCAATGGATTTGGATATATTAAGCCAAATTTCTTTCACGTGTCAGCAGAGCCTCTGCGCACTGCGTCGAACGCATAGAATTAGTCTTTGCGATCCCTGCGTGAAACCGATTGAAGGCTATTTTCCCAAAGCTACTCCCACTGGTGGTTCACGTACAGGACGCAGAGAGAGAAAACGCAGAGCTCACAGAGCAGCTCTATATTGCTTCTCTTTCCTCTATTGGATCTTTTAGTTATCTTTAGAGCTATGTCATACAAAGCATACAGATCGTATTTCGCTTTCGCTCGTAAGCATGGTAAACCCAAGACCTTAGCAACAATTTAAAATCAAAAAAATGAAAGTTACAGCTGAAAAAAATGAAAAAGTGGCTAATATGATCTTTGCATCTATTTATCCTCTTTACTGGAATAGGTTGAAAAAAAACGATAGAACAAAAGAAGAGTTTCATCAAGTAATAAAATGGTTTACTGGTTTTGATGAAGATACATTGCAAACACTAATCGGAGAGAAAGTAACTTTTAGAACATTTTTTGAAAAAGCAAAAATCCATCCGAATGCGCACATGATCAAAGGAGTTGTTTGTGGTTATCGAATTGAAGAAATTGAAGATGAATTTAAAGTGTATAAACAATGTAGACGTATGGAGAAGTTAATCGATGAATTGGCCAAAGGTCGCAAAATGGAGAAAATTTTGCGAGAAGCAAAGAAATAAAAATAGGATCTAGCCAAGTCGATCTCATCAGCGTTAATGGAGACAGTACGAGACCGCAAGCAATGATAATGAATTAAACTATCTTCATCAAAAACACAAAATAACTGAAAAACACCTTAGTCGAAATGATGTCCAACTTTATTGAGTTGATCATTGAAGAGTAACAAAGGATCATCGAAATCTTTCCGATTAAGTCTTTTCCAAAAAATACGAATTCACTGAGCGAAGGATAAATCGCTAAGGACGCCGACGCCTACTTAGTTCTGGAAGAATGTATCAGAGCGTATACGATTGTGGATAACGAAGCCTTTATCATATCTGTCCACTAAGTTCAAGAAAAAGGCATGCATATCTTCCACTTGACAGGACGAATATTTATAGTTCAGCCACATATTTTGCACAATTAATATAATTTGCTGAATTTGTATCCGTAAATTACTATAATGTCTACAAGGATTAACAAATCATTTCTGTTTGCTGAAGCAATGGAGATCTACAAAGAAAATGTAGTTGAAAATTATAAGATATTCAGAGCGATTTAATGAAAAATAAAAACAAATCCAGAATAGAATCCATCTTAAATGCGTCTAGCCTCGATACTTCCGCTACAGGATTCCCATCTTTTGATTTAGCAGAATTAAATCTGGATACAGTAGTAGATTATGTACTGCCTACCAATCTGAGACTAGGACACTTAGCAGAACGAATTGTCTCCGAACTCATCAAGTCTTCCACTAACTATCAAGTACGCTATGAAAATGTACAACTTCTTGTAGATAGGAAAACCATTGGGGAAATTGATTTTATAATTGAAGAGACAAAAACAAAGCAACTGATCCATCTGGAGTTGGCATACAAGTTCTATTTATACGATCCAAGTATAACTGATGTGCCTAAAAACAACTGGATAGGACCGAACAGGAATGACTCTCTAATAGAGAAGTTGGAGAAATTAAAGATTAGGCAGTTCCCCCTACTCTATCATCCTTGCGCCAATGCAGTATTTAGCGATCTAAAGACTGACGAAATTTCTCAAGCACTTTGTTTATTGGCTTCTCTTTTTATCCCTTATGAATATAAAGGAAGTTTCCCTCCTGCTTATGAAAAAGCAGTCAAAGGCTATTATATAGGTATAGAAAAATTTACCTATCTGCATAATTCCGAAAAAAACTATTATCTGCCCATAAAATCGGAATGGGGCATGGAGCCAATTGATAATGAAGATTGGTGGGACTTTAAAGGTATAGAGAAAGATATTATTCAGAGTCTTGCAGAAAATCAAGCTCGACTTTGTTGGCAAAAATATAAGGAGAAATATTCTGCATTCTTTATTGTTTGGTGGTAGATCTAGAAAGCGTTTTCATGCTCTACTCGGGAGTTTTAAAGTATTGAGCTATATCATTTATTCTTTGAAACAGCAAAGATTGAATTCGCTTATTCATTGCCGACTTATGCGCTAAATAATAAACAAGCTCTTCTGAAGTAAATAGCCCGATGACCAGACCTCTCAATTCGTGGATGATCATTCTATCAGCTAGTATATTGTTCTTTACATAGTGGGATCTGTTCTCAATGCTCAATTTGTAATACGCATTCTTCTTCACTTTGATATACTCTTTGAGCATAAAGGCGATTAGATCATGCTGCATCTTTAGGATTGGGCGAAGAGTATCGTTTTGGAAAAGCTCATCCGCAGTCATATCATCATTGATGATGGTGTTTGGTAGTTGGGGACGGATGCTTAGTTTGTCTTTATTGTAGGTGTTCATGTCTTCTTTATTCATTTGTTGGCTAACAATAGATGAAGTAAATGGTTTTGGTACAAAGAGTTTGATAGATAAAAATCATCCACATAATTATTGCACATCTCCCATAAGTGATTTAATTATCGGGGAAAGAAGTATAGCCAGTACACCAATGAGCATCGCGATGATCCCGAAGCAGGAGAAAACAGAAACGTAAGAATAGAGCTGCTGGAAGGCTTCGCCATCAGTAGAGGATATTCGGGGACTGAGGCCAGTAAGGAGCTCTGTAGCTTGACCGAGAATTCCTTTCGAAAAAATATTCTCTTGACCTTCGACCACAGTAGTCAGCTTGGCGATTTTACCAGCAAAAAAATGTCCATAAAAGGAAGAAGTAAAAAAAACACCCATGATAAAAGCAAGGTATTTGACTGGTGATAATTCAGTCATTTTGGATAAACCGATAGGCGAAATAAATAGTTCTCCTATGGTCAACACAAAGTAACCGAGGATCAAATAAAACATAGGTGTTTGACCGGCAGAATCTGCGCTGTTGGCCGAGGCACCAAAAATTATAAAACCCAAGCCAAGTAGAAATAATCCTATACCAGACTTGATGGCAGAATTAGGGTTGCTACTTCTGCGCCTAAGAAATGACCAAAGCCACGAAAATGGAAAAGCTAATAGAATAATGAAGCCAGAGTTGATGCTATTGGTCTGCGCCGCAGTCATACCAATGAGATTAATATTTCTATCTGCAAAGAGCGTCAAAGAGGATCCCGCCTGTTCGAAGATTGCCCAAAATAAGGACATAAGTACAGTAAAATAAACCACGACTAGTAATTTATTTTGAGCAACCTTATCAACAGATCGATAGATGTAGGCAAGTGCTACGAGAATGAAAAATGTGGCTATCCAAACAATATAATGTTCGTACTGATTGAATTTAACTATGAGTGCAAATATAGGAACGGATAAAAAAGCGAGCAATGTAATAAGCTGGCCTTTGTCGAGCCCTAATATTTTCTGATTAAAAAGTGCCTGATTAGGAACCATTCCTTTGTCGAAAAACACGTTTGCTTTGATGCCTCGCTGGAAAAACAATAGCCCCGCCAGCATACCCAGACCTGCGAGAATAAATCCATAATGCCAACCGTAAAGTTCTGCCAACCATGCGCATAATAAAGGCGCAACTGCGCCACCGATATTGATGCCCATATAGAATATAGTAAAGCCAGAATCTCTACGCATATCTCCCTGCTCATAGAGCGACCCCACAAATGTAGAAATGTTGGGTTTGAAAAACCCATTGCCCACAATGATCAACGCCAAGGAGCCGAAGAAGAATATAGGCTGCTCAATAGTGAGAAAAAAATGTCCGAGCGCCATCAGTACACCACCAAGTATAATAGACTTCCGGTTACCTAAATAATTGTCAGAAAGTATGCCGCCAATAATGGGCGTAAAATAAACGAGGGACATGTATGCGCCATAGACACCAAATGACATGGTGTCCGTAAATAATAATTGCTTGGTCATATATAGTACCAATAGCGCACGCATTCCATAAAAAGAAAAGCGTTCCCAAAGCTCCGCGAAGAAAAGATAAAATAGGCCTTTGGGATGCCCTAAGAAGTTTTCATGATGGATAACTCGATTTGTCATAACAGCAAAATTGATGAGGATCAAAGAAGCTGGTATTGGTTCTAAAATGCTAAGGAAGTAATTAAGTATAGTAAAGAATACTCAATTGTAAGGAATAATAATGCGTTACAATTAGTTACAAATAGACTTATAGTCTTGATTTTCAGATACTTTGGTAAATTCGCTAAGTAAGGTCTCGTCTATCACAATATGTTCAGGCAATATTCGCAATCTGTATTTTCCTTCTCCAAGAAAGGTAAAAATATCTCTTCTTTCGAGTTGATCCTCTCCTTCTATTTTGAGAATTTGGTTGATGTTCTCGATGATACGACTCAGATAGGTCTGGTTTTTTATTTCACCTGCGATATTTATAAGAATACTTTGTTCATCTCCATCGCCATATTTTCTCCTGATTGCAAACTTTAATAAGTTTTTGTATTGTGTCGTTTTGGAGCCGAAGTCAATATTTTCTTGTTCGATATTTTTTGAAGGGATGGTCAGCTGGACTAGAGACCAGTCCAGAAACTTGATTTGCATTTCTGTTATCTTAGGCGTGTTCGCTAGTTGGATTACCCAAGTGGTTGCAAGGAGTAAAAATAAAAATATAAGTGATGTCTTGGCGATAATTCTGATGAGACTATAAAAGTATTCATCATTCAGCTGGGTAAACACGGCTGGTAACTGAGAGATAAAAAGTAGCGTGATTACGATGACCGAAATAGTTGCCACTACTTTCAACCCTCTATGAACAAATGTGCGATAAAGGGAGATAACCAATAATACGGAAAGAAATCCTGAAAGCAGTAAATCGGGCAGAGCTGTAAGTTTTACGTTCAGAAATTGATTGTTTTCTACAAGATAGCTTATACCTAATGTGACTAGTGTAACGCCTATGATAACGTATAATATACGCTTGACGTTTTTGTCGTTATTGCTTATAAAATCTGGAGCGTAGTAAAAATAAGATAGCGCAAAAAGCAAAAACATATTATTGAGAATGGACAAGAGATTTACTCCACCTTGGTAGCCAAAGCCATCCATAAAACCAAAATGAAACCCGATATAGGCCCACATACCTGAGAGTACCCAGATGAACATCGCTAGACTTAAATTCAACAAACCCTTGTCTACTCTTTTGCTGAGCGCTTCTTCTTCTAAGATATGTTTGAATCTAGTACGTATATTATAGTATAGCGCAAGCAATAGACATGCTCCAATAAGAGAGATGAAAATATGGGAAAGGTTATGAAACTGCGCTACTGTGGTCATTCGTAATTAAGTAATGATTAATTTTTTGAATTGTGAATTTACGGAATTTCTGGATAGATAGCCACGCTATTTTTCAAGGCACTCTACCCTAAAGGAACCTATAACAATTATATCGCTATGCTGCTATCAGGGATTAGAGGATGACGCGGGCCGTAACGGATGTCTGCGGACTGGTTTAAACATCGATTGAAGGATTGTATTCTTATTTAAAATATAAGTAAAACAAACTATTTTGCAAAATAGCTATCCAAAAGCACACACTCCTAATCAACCTTTAATTCAATATTAGGGAAATTAATCTGATTTGAACAGACCTTATCATCTTTCAACTTAACTATAATATTTCTGATCAAGACAGCTTTTATTTTATCTTCTGTAGGTATTTTAGAAATAGAAATAATTTCATCTTCAGCTGTCTCTATATAAATTTGAAAATCGACATCAAAATTAAGCGTTGAATTGGTGGTACATATTATCTCGGCTTTCTGCAAAATACTAAAATCAAAATTTGGTTGTAGACGGTAGCTCGGTAGAGGAAAATCAAAATTAAATGTATAATTTCCCATTATCAAATGAAAATCCTTAAAGCTAAAGTACTCCTTAGCGGACTGTGAGAAGGCAATACTGAAATGCTCTCTTTGATATTTGGCTGGACTGTAATATTGACGATAATGATAGCTTGTATCTTGACTAAAGTGCTCATAAATGTTTAAACAGCTAATCGAAAATACTTCGCAATATTCTCCTGCCGGATGATGCAAAACAGTGTCACAAATAATACTATGAATGGTATTTGACTGTGCCGTTGTTCCACGAGATAACAACAGTAAAGTTAAAAGCAGCATAATACTTACAATTCGAAAACTCAATTAATTTCTGTTTAATTATTTTAGTTTCACTAAGATACTTGAAATAACACTTACTATGATATTTTACAATTTCATAATTATAAAAAATATGGAACGCTCATTATCATAAATTTTAATAACGCAGAGTCCTAAGTCCCGACTTCTCATATCTATGACATGGGTAGCTCTGTCAAAACTGTTATTACCATAAAATAATCGCCCATATAGATCATATCAAGCATACTAAATCTTAGATAGTTTTCTTTTTATAGCTTAATAATGCTTTAAAAAATAGTACCTATATTTTAGAGAAGTCCGTATAAAACGCTACCATAAAACCAGTTTAATATTATAGATAAGCCACTGAATTAATAATAAAAAACTTACTTCTCATTTTTTTGCGATAGGGATAGACAAGGGCGCCGAAATTTTCTCGGCGGTCCCGATAATTCCGATTGCTATCGGAATTATCGGGACGGAAGCGAAGCGGACTCCTGAGATAGCCCGGCTCCCGGTTTTTCTTTTTCAGAAAATCGGGAGATCGCCCAAATAGTAATTATCCTAATCTAGAATATATTAATTTTTTGATGGTACAGTTTTCCAGCTAAATTAAGGACGACAATGTAGCTGCCAGAAGTATTGCCTGCCAAGTCTAGAATCATACGATCTGAACCAGCATAAGTGTGCGCGTGAGGAACTAACTTTCCTAGGAGATCGAATACTTGGATACTGTTCAGATCATTTTGAATGTAGCGTTGTTCGATAGTGACTAGACCCGAAGTAGGGTTTGGATAAACATACAAGGGTGATGATATGATGTCAAAAATAGCATTGGGCTCTAACATAATATCTTCGGTAACAGTGCAGCCATTGGCATCTGTGATAGTGACCTCATAGTTAAGTTGACTAGCTAAATCCACTTCCACGATGCTGTCCTGGCTGACTGTCCATTCATAAGTGTAAGGCTTAGTGCCACCAAGAACGTCGGCAAGTAAAGTAGTATCTCCAGACTGTATAATAATATTTACTGTCAATGCTGCTGGCTCATTAATGACAAAATCTACAACCACTGTGCAATCTTGTGCATCGGTAACGGTAACTGCATATGGACCTGCAGCAAGCGTATTGGGTTCGACGCTTACGCCATTGCCTTGGTAGTTAAATGGCTCGAAGCCCCCGCTCAAGTTCAGCTCCACATCACCATCAGCTAAACCAAAACAGGAAACATCCTGGGTAGTGGCAGATAGACTTAGCATATCAGTAGCTATCTCAACTGAAACTTGATCCGACAAGGTCTCTCCATTCTGTGTATCCGTAACGGTCAGGGTGAACACACCTGGGATCTCTACATCAACAAAAGGTGTGATGGCTAGCGGCGTGCCAGCTGCATCTAACCAGGCATACGCATATTGTGCTCCTGTAGAGGTGCAGTGTCCTCCGATGGTAACGGCTACACCCATGCAGGAAATTTCAGTATCAGCACCAGCGTCGGCAAAGTGAATGTTCAATTTGGTAACTTTTACACAAGCTATACTTTCCATACCATTGTCAACATTCATTACTGATAGACAGTAGTCTCCTCCACGATCTACTTCTGCCATGGCAGTGGATGCACCTGCTACAATATTTCCATTGTCAGTAGACCATCTATATTGCACATTACTGCCTTGACTTGATGCAGAACCATCTAAGGTAACCGTTTGACCTGGCGTCAAGGGTGGTGGAGAAGTGACAAGTGCTATAGGCATGCAGTCTTCAAGATCTTCTTCTACTGATACCTCTTGCACCGCACTACAACCATTGGAATTATTGGTAACTACCACTGTATATATACCTCCCTCTGATACTTCTACATCACTGGTAGTGGATATGGTCGTATTTGATACGTCAGTCCAGTTATAAGCTACATTGGACTTTGTTGTCATGGCAAATAAGGTAACGATAAGATTATTGCAGTCTATGATGTTACCCGTGTTAGATATACTTATAATTGGTACTTCTTGATTTAGCTCTACGACGACTGTACCAGAATTGCTCGCTCCTGTATCACTATCGGATACTGTCAAAGTATATGTGCCAGATTCACTTACATTTGTGATAGGCTCATTAGAAATAATAGTTCCGTTTTGGTCTGCCCAGGTGTAAGTAATATTTGCCCCAACACTTGATCCTGATCCTCCAATAGTTACCGTATTAACAAGGCAAGTTAGTATCTGAGTTTCGCCTGCATCCGCTACGACTCCATTGGCCTCTGTTACATCTACACAGGTTGATGATTCACAGCCATTGGAATTGTTGACTATGGTAAGACAATAGTTGCCTGCACTATTGATTGATGGATTTAGTGTATTGCCTCCACTGACAATATTACCAGTAGAAGTAGACCACATGTAGGAAATATCTGGCCCCGTGGTAGATGCTGATCCATCCAAGAAGACAGTTTCTCCAGCAACGATAGACGGTGGAGGTGCTATGGTTGCAATGGGAATATTTATATCAGACATGATGGTAATCGTAAAGCTACCTGAGCATCCATTATTATTATCTACTACTGATAAAATATACTCTCCCGCGGCATCAACAGTGATGGCTTCTAGAAATGAATTAGAAACAATATTTCCTTCTATGGTCGTCCAAGAATATGAATAAGAGCCAGGAATAGTCGTCGTCGCATCAAGTAGGGTTGTCGGATTTTCGCATGTCAATATACTTGCTGTAGCAATCGTTATCATCGGTATTTCCTCATTGGAAATTACCTCAACATTATCAGTATTTGTATTCCCCGTCTGTGTATTCGTGACGGTCAGTGTATAACTGCCAGCTATAGTGACATCTACAAATGCACTACTAGAGATAATATTTCCATTGGCATCTGTCCACTCGTAAGTGTACTCCGTACCCATGCTACTATTTTGTCCTCCTAAAGCAGCCGTTGTATTATTACACGTCAAAAACTTATCTGCTCCTGCATCCGCGATTACTGCATCTGCTGCAAAAACCTCCACACATACTTGTTCACTTTCACATCCAGTATCAGAACTCATGACCGTTAAGCAATATACACCGACAGTATTAATAATGATAGATTGTTCCGTCGCACCATTAACTGGACTGCCATTGGTAGTACTCCACAGATATGTGGCATTTGGCTCTGTAGTAGATCCGTTTAATTGGATTGTTTGTCCAGGACTCAATAATGTTGATGATGGATTTATATTCGCAGAGGGCGCATCTTGATTCTGTAATACATTCACTGATGATTGCGCGCTACATCCGTTTTCTGTATTCGCTACTGTTAAGGTATATGTTCCGGCAATTGGAGTTGTGGTTGTTGCCATATTCGATGTAAATCCAGCTGGACCGAACCATTCGTAGCTGTATATACTTTGGATTGGCGATGCGATTAAGTTTACCGTAGGATTGTTGCAACTAATAATACCATCAGCAATTGCATCTATCATTGGCTCTTCAAAATCAGCAGTAACAACTACTGTATCAAATGCCATTTCGCTAGTTGATGTATCTGTGACCTTTAAGTAATAGTCGTCTGGCTCGAACACCGTTATCATTCTAGAACTGGGATTCGAGATATTGGTAAAGTTAGCAGAGGTCCACTCATATATGATATTAACTCCTACAGAGGTGGTATCAGTACCAATTACTACCTCATTGGTGACGCAGGTGACGGCTTTGTCTGGACCTGCGTTGGCAACTACTTCCATGAGCTGTATGTGCTCAGCGGGTTCAGAATTATTAGTGGCTTGGAGAACTTCAACCTGGAAAAGGTTACATGTAACTATTAGCGTATATATAATTACATGGCACGGCTTGATACTATTCATTTCTGTTAAATTTTGAGATTAAATATACAATTTATAGTCTTAAATTTCAAGCAATAGAGAAAAGTGACACGTCAACTATATGAAGCTGTGCATCCCTATATTTATATATCATCTACACCAAGCCATATCTTACAATATAAACAATATTAGACAACCCTAAAAATTAGAATATTGTAGACGACAGTAAAATGACCATTTACACGGCATTTCGATACGCTATAGATTTTCAATAAAATAGATATTAAACATTTATTATATTTGTTGACAGCCACTAAAAAATCTATTTAGAAATGGATTGTTAGTAGATATATATTTAATTTTGATGCAGAAGCCTCTTCTATTTTTATACAATAATGTATTTATACCTGTCAGAATGAAGTCTACTTACATAGGAGTATTACTCTTTATATTTTGTATTGCTCTACCTTTAGAAGCTCAGGTTGTTATAAATGAGTTCCTCGCCTCTAACAACAATGCCTTTAGCGATGAAGCTGGAGAATTTGATGATTGGGTAGAACTATACAATCCTGGAGATGTAGCTTTCGATATAGGAGGATTATTTTTGTCAGACAATATAGCAAATCCAACATTACATCGTATAGCAGATAACGTACCTGAGTTAACAACTATACCCCCTAATGGATATCTCCTTCTTTGGTTTGATAAAGATACGCTTGCTGGACCTCTGCATATTGGAGCAAAGCTAAGTGCAGGTGGTGAGGATATCGTACTTACTGCGGCAGATGGACTTAAAATTATAGATAGCTATACTTTTGGTGAACAGTCTACTGATGTCTCCGAAGGTCGAGAGACAGACGGAGCGGAAGACTTTGTTTTTTTTAGTGTAAGTACACCAAATGAGAGCAATGAAGGGGCAAATATTCAAATTACTCCACCAATATTTTCAGTCATGGGAGGACATCAAAATGATTCAGTATCCGTTTCGTTGAACCATGCATCTCAAGACGTAGTCATCTATTATACAACAGATGGGGCTGATCCTGACACCTTGTCAAGCCAATATAACGGACCAATAACACTTAAAAAAACAACGAGTTTAAGAGCTCTTGCCATAGATAAATATGGTGGCATTAGTAGAACTGTCACGCACACCTATCTAATTAATGTACAGCACACTTTTCCGATTGTCGCCTTAGCAGGCGATCCAGAAAACTTTTTTGACTCCACAACTGGTATTTTTGGAAACACAAGCAAGGATATAGAAATTATTGTCAATGTTGAATTTTATGAAACGGATGGGACGCTAGGATTTAACCATCAAGTAGTGGCTGAGCTCAATGGATCAGCGTCAGTAGCAAATACGCAAAAGTCGATCGCCTTAAAAGCAAAGAGAAGTATTGGGGAATCAACTTTTGATTATCCAATTTTTCCAAATGTAGATAAAGAATCGTACAAGAGTTTAGTGTTAAGAAATAGTGGACAGGACTGGCCTATCACTGGCTTTAGAGATGCGGCGGTTTCTAGCTTAGTAAGAGACTTGTCCGATGTAGGTGATCTCATCAGTCCTCCGCAATTACTTACCCAAGGTTATCGCCCATCTATATGTTATCTCAATGGAGAATATTGGGGAATATATAATATCCGAGAGCGCATTGATAAAGGATATGTTAAGAATCACTATAAGCTTGATGAGGAAGAGTTTGACTTCATCCATAATAGAGAGATTGTTAAAGTAGGTGACATTGAAAATTGGCAAGAATTCATGGATTTTTTAGATGATAAAGATTTTTCGGACGACGAAAACTTTGATAAATTGTCTACTTGGGTGGATACAGATGCCTATATGGATTATATGATTTTTAATTTATTTATCGATAACCAAGATTGGCCTGGTAACAATTATCGAAGGTTTCGAGAAAGAAAAGATAGTGCACAATGGCAATTCTTTACCTACGATCTTGACTTTTCATTTGGTCTATTTACTGGTCAGGTTATAAATTCTGGCTTTCCTGGACTTAACACATTAGACGGCAACTACAACATACCGATGATAAAGATATATCCCTATAATGAGTGGGGAACACGTGTCTTCAGAAGGCTTGCTGACAATGAAATGTGGCGACACAAGTTTTTTAATAGAGCGTCCGATCAACTTAATACTTTATTTAAACCTCAGCGAGTGATCGGCAGAATTGATTCATTTTTGGCGCTTTATGCTCCAGAAATGGTAGATCATATCGACAAATGGAATGTACCACAGGCTCAATCAGCTTCTGCTGATAAAATGAAATTTTTTGCTACGGAGCGTGTAGAAATTTTCAGGAATCATTTTTTAGAAGTTTTTGAGGACGTTTCTAAGACAGCCAAAATCGCGATCAGCAGTAAGCCAGCGAAAGCTGGAACGATACATTTTAGTAGCTTAAATATAGAAGAGGAGGAGGATAACACATATTGGGAAGGCACCTATTTTCAGCATATAGATATCCCTGTAAGCGTTACCCCAAACCCTGGATATTTATTTGCTGGGTGGTCAGGTATTTCAGATGATACTACTAATACAATCACCGTGAATCTAAGAGATACGACAAATAAGTTGGTTGCTAATTTTATTCAAGGAGACACGTCGAACTTTCCTTTAGTTATCAACGAAATCAATTACCATTCCTCACTAGATAACAACCATGGAGATTGGCTTGAATTATATAACCCAAACTCAATAGTTGTTGATATTAGTGGATGGTATGTACAAGATGAAGCAGGAAATTACTTCAACTTTCCGCTTAATACGATTATTGAATCTCAGTCTTATTTAACATTGGTTGAAGATGAGCTACTCTTTGGGTATATGGTGGACTATGTCATAGGCTCCTTTGGTGATAAATCACCCTATCCCGCGATGAAGTTTGGTAACGATGGAGAAAAATTAGCATTATATAATGCGGCGGGAAGACTAATAGATGAAGTTGATTATGACGATCAAGATCCATGGCCGATAGGTCCAGACGGGAATGGCAAAAGTTTGCAGCTTTCTAACGTTAGTTTAGATAATAATTTAGCATCAAGCTGGTCATCATGGGATCCTACACCAAGTGCCGTAAACCAATTTACGACGACTATCTCGACTACTAAAGATAGCAAAGAAAGAATAATAATTTATCCTAACCCTACAACTTCAAATAGTAAAGTTTTTATTGCTTACGAAGGAATCCACATGGCGCAAAATGCAAAGGTAACATTACATAATATTCTTGGTAATGAAGTAAGTCAAGCAATCACCTTTGATGATACAGGCGAAGGGACTATCGAATTAAATATAGGAGAGCTACCAGGAGGTACCTATTTATTATCTCTTATCCAGAATGTTAATCATAGACACACTCGTCTCATAACAATATTGTAAGCAGCGCTATAGAAAAATCATTCATGGCTTTAAGTAGCTGCTAAATTAGTAAGAGCAATACTTTACTGAGACACGCTTATTACATATCAAAGCGTATGTACAACAATTTAATAAACTTCGACTCAAAAATTTTTCCTCGAATGAATGAATCTTAACTTGCTCTTTAAGAATGAATTGCCTTTTAATATATGCTACCAATAGCCAATGAATTACAATCCCCTTTTAGACAAAGGGTTGACAATATGCTCTATATTTGTGAACAATGATATAGACTGATATAAAGTTAAACTAGCTTTGTAGTAAATATTAAACTTATGATGTTAATTCGACTCGGTGTACTAAGCACATTTTATTTGCTATTTTCGGTAGCACTTGCTGCTCAAAATAGTGGAGATAACCTTTTTGATGATTCCTATGTACACGAAGTGCGCTTTGAGTTTGAACAGGCTAACTTTTTTGATATTCTTACGGATAACTTTGACAGTGTCAATGATCCATTGGGTGAGGTGCCTTACTTACTGGCAAAAGTCAGAATTGATGGAGAACTTGTAGATTCTGTTGGTGTACGATTTAAGGGCTTTACTTCTTATTACTCTGGTCGAAAAAAGAATCCACTCAAAATAGATTTTAATGAATTTGTTGCGGGTCAAAGATATGATGGCCTGAGAAAACTCAATCTCAATAATGGTACTGGTGACCCTGCTATGCAGAGAGACAATGTATGCTATGAACTGATGCGGTCTACTGGAGTCCATGCACCTAGAACTGGATATGCTAGAGTTTATCTCAATGATGAATACTGGGGTCTCTACCAGCTCATAGAGCAGATAGATAAAGAGTTTATCCAAAACAATTTCAAAAATGATCAAGGAAATTTATTTAAAAATAAAGCATGGAGTCATCTTGAATACCTTGGTGATTCAAAATCAGACTATGATGACATTTTTCAATTGAAGACGAATAAGGAAGAAGATGACTGGAGTGGTTTTATTAATTTTCTAGATGTTTTGAATAATGCCCCTGATGAAGATTTCGCGAGTGAGATAGAAAAAATTTTTAACGTAGATCTCTTCTTAAAAACGCTCGCTGGGGATGTAGCAACAGATAATTGGGATTCATATTTGCAGCATGGCAGAAACTATTATATGTATGAAGATACAAAGACTGGTATCTTCAATTGGATTCCATGGGATTATAACTTTGCACTCGGAGGGACCCTCATTGGCGGTCCTGAAGGCGGATGTTTCGTATCTGCTAACCAAATTGGCTGGACGGATGGAAGCACCAGCGTAAAATTTATTAACGATAGTTTCTCTTCTCAAACAGCAGGATATACCTGGGACTTTGGTGACGGGAATACTTCCAACGAAGATTCCCCTACACACACATTTGACAAAACGGGTGTATACAATGTATGTCTTACCGCATTCGTAGATCAAGATTGCCAAGATACGACTTGTCGTGAAATCGATACATCGTATGATTACAATACTTGTCCATCTATAGTAAATGGAGAGTTCTCTGGAACTGTTTCTGAAAGATTTGTAACCTTGGTCATTCTCGCTCCAGAGTGCTGTGATGTGTGGGGAGAAGAGTGTGCAGATTTTTATTCTTTTCTTTCAAGCAATGGAGGTGGCAATCGTGCTGGCTTTAGTATTGATCAAAAAGAAAATACGGGTATCTTGATTAGTAGACTGCTGAACGTTCCAGAATTCAACTTTAAATACAATGCCTATTTTTGTGAGCTTTTAGAAAACGAATACACTACGGAAAAATATGACGCTTATATTGAGAATAATCGAGTATTAATTGAAGAGCATATTATGGAAGATCCAAACTATCTATATAGCTTCGAAGATTTTGAAGCAGACTATGGAGAAGAGGGCTTGAAGCGTAGTATAAGCGCACGAATTGATTCTCTAAACCTAGAACTCCCTACCCTTTTTGACTGTGAGTCGATCTCTACAATAATCCCTTTTCAGGATATTACGATTAATGAATTGGTAGCATCAAATGATTCTACTAGCAATATTTCTGATGCGCAGGACGAGCATGAAGATTGGATTGAGCTTTATAACAATAGTGATCAGCGCATCAATCTATCTGGTGTATACATATCTAACGATGAAACAGATCTTGAGAAATGGGCGATTCCGATTGGGACTTTCCTTGCGCCGAATGAATATTTAATTATTTGGGCAGACGAGGATGAAGAACAAGTAGGCTTACATGCAAATTTCAAGATCAGTAAATCTGGTGGAAAAATCTGGCTGTCAAATAACGATAGATCACTGATAGACGAAGTAGCATTTGGAGCGCAAGAAACCAATATAGCATATGCACGAATACCGAATGGTATTGGAAATTTCATTACTCAAGCGCCTACTTTCGATGGTAATAATGAGGTTCCTACAAGTGTTGCTAATACAAATTCCTTTTCGTTTCAAGTCTACCCAAATCCCGTTACTGATTTCCTTCAGGTAAAAATACAGGCCATGGACGAGATCAGCTTATCAGTTGAAATTTATACTTTAACTGGTCAAAAAGTGCTTACCACTTCTACGCAAAGCTATAACGGTATTGACATAAATACTTCCTCTTTAATTTCAGGATTTTATACTTTGGTGATGAAAGATGAAGAAGGGAATCAGGGGACTACAAAGTTTGTAAAACGATAGGGCAGAGATAGATTATCAGTAATTAGTGTTTAATTACCGATCTCACTGCGTAGGCATGCTGCACAGTGGTTTTATGCAAAAGGTATAGTAAGTGCGCCGAAAACTTCTCGGTGGTCCCGTTATCGATAGCTATCGAAATCTTTGGGACGGTAGTTACGTGCACTACGGAGCGTACCCATCAATAGCCCGGCTCCCGATTTTCTTTTCAGAAAATCGGGAAATCGCCCTCAAAACAATCTACATAACAAGAGGTCGAGCTATGGGATGCTAAAACAATATAATTTTTTGATGGTACAATTTTCCTTGTAGATCGAGTGCTAATAAATAAGTGCCCTGGGTATTGGCCGACAAATCTAAATGGATTGCATTGTTGCCCTGATAAGCATGATCAAAAGGTACAGTCTTGCCAAGAAGATCGTATACTTGAATGCTAGTAAATTCTTGATAAACGTTTTCTTGAGCTATAATGACTTGCCCAAATGTTGGATTAGGAAAAACATATAAGGGTGTAGACGTTACATTAAAAACTGCATCGGCCACAAAGTCGATGTTTTCTATAGCAGTACAACCGTTGTCGTCAGTGATGGTGACAGAAAACGTCATGCCATCGCCTAAGTCTACCTTCACTTCACTAGTGTTTCCTTCGACATTCCAATTGTAAGTGTACGGTGCAACCCCACCTACTACATTGGCACGTAGGATTGTGTCACCTGGAATTAATTCTAGATCGACAAATAACTCAGCAGGCTCGTTGATATCGAAACTTATCTCCTCGGAGCAGCTTGATGTCGCATCCGTCACGGTGATACTATATGTCCCTGCTGGTAAGCTATCGGTGTTGAGCATAAAATCGGCTTCGAAAACGTATGGCTCTGTTCCTCCGAGTACAGTAATTTCGACACCACCATCCTCCGCACCGAAACAGGAAACGTCCTGTGGAAATGTTTCTAGAGTAATATCCTGTTCAGAAACTGCTACTTCAGACACACTTTCACAACCCGTACTACTCTCGGTTACTACTAAAGTATATACTTCTGGTGTATCTACCCAAATATCCTCTTCATTAGAAATAACAGTACCTGAAGCACTCCATTCAAAGCGCACATCTGTCGCCTCACCTGAAACGGTAGCATCTAATAAAACCGAGTCTGCTACACAAGCTAAGGGCTCTGGTGTATTAATAGATACAACTATTCCAGACTCATTATTGAAAACTAAAACGGTATCCATCGCCATCTCCAATGTTGCAGTATCCACAACAGTCAGCACATAGGTGCCTGGTTGAGTCACGTCTATAATAGGTTCTGTTGCATAGGAGTCTTGATTAAAATATGCCCAAGTATAGGTAATATCTGGACCTGCCGAACTTTGATCTGTACCAATAGTAACTTCTGGATTGTTGCAGGCGACTGTCTGGTCTGGGCCAGCGTCAGCGACTAAATTCGTATTGCTTTGAACGTTAGTTGTTTTTTGGTATAAGTACATATTTCCATCAAGGGGCGTAGCATCTATAAACATATAGCCTTCGCTAAAGATGGAAGGAATATCAAAGATTAAAAGTGCAGGACTTAGATCCAAATAAGGTCCATTGGGGCCATCTACTATCTCCCAAGTATGAGCAGTAGTAGTATCTAAATCCATATTCTTAAATTTAAAAACTAGATCTTTTTCTGTAATTTTAAAGCTTGCGCAAGGTTGGGAAAAGGTTGGGATCCATCCTTCACCATGACCTATCAATTCCCAATATCCGATAATGCTTGTGGATAATTCTGATGCTGCTGTGATGCTGTTTTCTTGACAAAAGTCCATGATAGCTCTTTCGTCTTCGTCTATATATCCATCATCATTGCTATTTTCAACGAATGGGCAATTGGCGACGAGTTCGGGAAGCGTATCTAATGCTGTGTTTGGCAGTGCCTCGGTTGCACCTAGTGTTAGGGTCAGACAAATGACTATGACCAGTAGCGAATAGAATGTACAGTTATTCATGCTTACGATTTTCTTTTAGTTTTAGTTTACTTACTATTATAGATAAGAGTAGTCCTTAAAACGCTGCGATGAAACGTATTGAAACTTTTCTCATTGTTTATTAGGTTAAAGATTCATTCTCCCCAAGGGCCATCTTTTGTGACAGTTAAAAATAAATTATCTAATTTCCGAAAAAGCCCACCCCAGCCTCCAAACCAAAATCGCCCCTCTCTGTCTCGATAAATACTCAAGATTCCATTGGTATTTAACCCATCGTCTTCGTTGAAATTTCGAAAAGATTTTCCGTCGTATCGGTAGACGCCATGATTCTCTGCACCGAACCAAATATCTCCATTGGTGTCCTCAAAGAAAGCACCAACTTCTATTCCTGTTATAATTTTATCTTGCGTAAAGTTTGTAAACTTCTTACCATCATACATAGAAACACCTCCGAAGTAGGTACCGATCCAAATATTGCCTTTGGTATCTGTCATAAGTTCTCCTATCGTGTTGTCACAGAGGCCTTCATCTGTAGAGTAATTGATGAATTTATTTCCATCATACTTATATAATCCATAGCCATCTGTTCCAATCCATAAATTTCCACTTTTATCTTCGGCTATACCCGTAATTCTATCTGGAGCATATATAGTATTTACATCTTTTATTTCCGACTTTGGAACAGCAATAGTAGTGAATTCTTTTCCGTCAAAGCGGCTTAGTCCTTCGGAAGTTCCTATCCAAAAAATACCATTCGTATCAATTAGTACACACCAAATTTCATTATCAATGAGACCATGCTTTTTTGTGAAAGTAGTGAATGTATACCCATCGTACTTAGTGAAGCCATTTGAAGAACCAATCCATAAGTCTCCTGCATTATCTTCTAGGATGGCAGTTATTCTCCCACCTACAAACCCTTCATCGTTGGAGAGAAAATTTAGTGTATCTCCGTTGAAATGGATGAGGTCATAATTATTGGTGCCAAACCAAAGGTGTCCAGTTTTATCTTGGTATATTTTGCGGAGGTGTTGACATAGTTGACCTTCGATATAGAATAGTGGGTCTACCCAAGGGGTAGCTTGATTTATGCTAGTGGGTGATTCAATTTTAGCTTTTCCTTTATTCTCTTGTGCAGTGCAGGCGCTTAGGAATGTTAGCGTGAAGAGCATACTATAAAAGAGTAAACTAGTTTGATATTTCATATATATTATTTTCTAAATAAGCTTCACTGCAATTTATATTTTTGCTTAAAAGTGCTTTCAATGGGAAAAGTCATCAATTCTTAAAACGCAGCAGCCACATCTAACTCGACCATTATTTTTGTAATTGGATGCTCAAAGGCAATCCTTTCCGCATGAAGGTGTAGAAAGTCTTTCTTTACACCATAAAGATCGTCTCCAATGATTGCAGTACCTAGCCCATCGTGGTGTGCAGCATGTACCCGTAACTGATGCGTGCGTCCTGAAAGCGGATAAAAATAGACTTTAGTTGTAGTTGCATTTCTTTCGATTACTTCATACCTGGTAGTACTCGGTTTTCCATGCTCGTAGCAAACCATTTGAAAAGGGCGATTGTCGATATCTGTTCTGAGTGGTAAATCTATTTGTCCTACATCATTTTCAAGTACTCCATCTAAGAGCGCCATGTACCTTTTTGTAACTTTCTTTTTTATGAATTGTTGTTGTAGATCTTTATGAACTTGTTTAGTCTTGGCAATGATCATCAATCCAGAGGTAGACATATCGAGCCGATGGACAATCATAGAGCCTGTTGCATTCGGATATTTTTTGAGCATACGTTCTTGCACACTGTCTTTTATATCTTTCCCCGGAACGGATAGAAACTCAGTAGGTTTGTTGATCACCAAAAGATGCTCGTCTTCGTAAACTGTTTCTACTCTTTTGCCTACGGCTGGATTGACCAGCAAGGGATTGGGCGCTACTTTTATTCCTTCCAACATAAAGTCAAGGATCGGCTTACACTTGCCTCGACAGGCGGGATAAAAGTTTTTGTGTTTTCTGACTTTTGATTGGAGTTCTTTGCCCCACCAAAATTCTGCTAATGCAATGGGTTCGTATCCGTGCAGAAAGGCGTATTGAATTAGCCTTGGTGCTGCGCAGTCACCAGCGCCTGAAGGGGGAGTAGTTTCTTTAAATATGTCTACTACATTTTTAGTCTCTCCTTTACTGTTTAAAAAATTGTATTGTGCTAATAGCCAGTTTTGCAGTTCAATTGATATTAATTTTCGCTGACTTCTTAAGTCGGTAATTTGGTTGTTGAGCAAATCGAATGCAGATTGGTATTTTTCTAATTTCTCATTCAGATATTCAGCGTAGTGTTTTAGAAAAAACTTATCGTTATTACTTATTTGAATATGGTCATGGTGTAAGATTTGATAAGCATCTTCCGTTAAAGTCAGCTTGAATTTATTCCGTGCTAGCTTTCGTGCCGTACGTTCTTTTTGAATAATGCCTTTCTCTTTAAGTACTTTTTCTGTGTATTCTCTTTTCCGCTGCTCTAAAGTTTCTTTGGTAGCTATGAAGTTTGGTTCTTTCGCTAATTGTTGCACCTGTGCACTAAGCTTATCTATCTTTTCTAATTCAATAGCTAAATGATCTCCCTTTCCTGATTGACTTGATATCGAAGGCACGAATATATTTTCTAAATTGTTATTTTCCAGTTTTCCGGAAAATGCGGATAGGTAGCCTAGCTCTCCTTGAGTATTTTTAATTACCAATACTCCGAACATTTTACCCATCGCTAGAGCTGAAATCTTTTCTTCTAGTCCAAAATCATGTGTCCAATTGATCTCGTTTTGAATGCGGAATTGTAGTTCTTTGGTGGCGAGCAAAGCTAGTGGGTGTGGATCGTAGTAGTAAGGGAAGGTGAATGCTGCGGGAAGGCGGATGTGGGTGGGTGGTGTTTTGAAAGGGGTGAAAAGAGAGGGGTTGATCATGTAGTAATTACTGATTATAAATTCTTTTGTAAAGATACGATGTTTGGAGTTGGTATACTCGTCTACTTGTAAGATTGAGTTCACTCCATATATTCTAGCTATTGCCCAAAGTATAGTTTAAAATAGATTACTTCAAATCGTGCATTCTTGAAAGGTTTTTAGACAGCCCTCTTCCAAAAAAACTTCTATCCGTAGCAGTATATTCAGCGTTTTCCTCATGCGTTATTTTTTGGAATGATGCTTTTATTGGATTATACATAGGTCTGGTATTACTAAGAATGTATTATTTCTTTATAAATCTCTCCACCAATTTACCCTGATGAACAAGAAAGTAAACACCTGCTTTCAAATAATTTAAATCGTTTGCCTTTTCGGAATTCACGAAACCTAAAGATCTTCCGTTGAGATCTATGATCTCTAAGGTTTGGATTTGTTGATTGTTGGATGAGATATACAATTGTTGATGGATAGGGTTGGGAAAAACTTTTATCTTATGAATAATATTTTCTTGAGTTTTTGTACTCACATTGTCGTAACATGGTAACTCAGCAACTCGCTGTCTGATCTCTCCTAACAAAGGATAGAAACTATCCCCAGGGCAAACAGTACCTGAACAAGCGTTGATAGATCCTTCACTGTCGCGATGACCAGCTACATTGTCCAAGATAAAATCTCCTGTTAGGTGATAAGATTGTGTACGCACATCTATAGCATGTTCTGTTGCCTCATAGGCCAATACATTGACTAGCGTATTCAAGGCAGGTTCTGCTGGCTGTACTAAACTATAATCTCCAATAACACAAATACCTACTGTATTTTCATTAAGGCAACTGAAGTGCGCTCCTTGAAAATCATCTGGTCTACCTTCGTACAAAATTCCGTTTGGGTCTATCAGCCAATTGTAACCGATGTCATCCCATCCGTTGGTATTTACATGTAGATCCCAGATAGATTCTACCACAGTTTTGAAATTATTGCTTTGATTATTTCCTGCAGAATGATGTACTACCAAGTGAGTTGGCTCTGTGAACTCAGGTGAAGTGTCGATAGGACAAGTTGGGCACCAACAAATACGTTCGCATACTTCTGGCAGATCACAGTCAAGTGATCTATTTAATATCTGAGGAGTATACTTTTCCTGTGCTGCCAAGAAAAATCTTATAGTCAATGTAGAATTTAATTTTTTACTGGTTTTAAATTGAATGGCCGTAAATATTTTCTGGATAGGTTTTGCTCTATAGGCGGATCGTCTTGACTCTACAAACTCATGCTGTCGTTCGAATTTCATCCAGCGCGACCATTGATTAACCGTTTTTATTCTGTAAAATATTTCCTTATTTTCTGGTTCGAAGTGATAACAGGAAAGTCCTATAAACTCTACTGATTCTTTTGGTGGCGTGAATTGTATTTCTGCGGTTGTGAATTCTACATGGGTTTTGTAGAAATCAGGCGTGATTTCCATAGTTTTGGACTGGCCTTTTAGGGTTCCTAAGGCAGCAATCATCATAATCGTGACAAACCAAATATGTTTCATAAATGTAAGATATGAAAATTTAAAGCGCAAAACATTTTTAACTAAATCCATAATACGTGTATTGTACATTCACATAGCAATATTTAAACACTGGTTAAAAAAACCAACTGGACAAGCGATGTGCAAGGGAATCGACAGAGGAGATAGACCAAGACCCGATTCCGATAGCTATCGGAATCTATTGGGGCGCAGGGCCGAGCGGACACGCGAGCCCTGAAACGTAGCGACGCTTTCCTTCATCGTCTGACGTATCTTCGCGGAAGTCGATGAAGGAAAGGGATGGCCCCAAATCCTATTTAGACAAAAAAATATACTATTTTAAAAATCACTTCCCAATAAACTTTTTACACGCCTCGGCAAGTTTGCCTCGGTTCATTCCTTATTTTGATCTACCAGATCAAAATTGCTACGCACCCTGTTTCTCATAATTGTAATAAATTCATGATCCGTTAATTCTTATTTGCCCAGTACATGCCTCGGCAAGTTTGCCTCGGTTCATTCCTTATTTTGATCTACCAGATCAAAATTGCTACGCACCAGTCAATCACATATCAGTATGTCGTTCCCAGTAATTCTGATCTTCAATACCATTGAGAATGTTGAGGTAACTGCGGTAACGATACTCGCTGATGCTCCCTTCCTCTAGTGCTGCCTTGACGGCGCATTGGGGTTCATTGCGATGGGTGCAATCTCCGAATTTGCAGTCGACGCTGAGGATGAAAAACTCCCGAAAATTGTGGGCAACATCCATTGGCTCTAGATTGTTGAAAGAGAGGGACTTGATGCCAGGCGTGTCGATGAGCTGACCACCGAAAGACAGGTTGAACATCTCAGCAAAGGTGGTGGTGTGCTGGCCCTTACCCGTATAATCCGACAGGTCGCCGATGCGTGTTTCTATCATTGGCTCTACGGCATTGACCAAAGTGGACTTGCCGACGCCAGACTGCCCGCATACGAGGGTGGTCTTGTCCTTCAGTAGTTTTCGGACTCCTTCAATGCCAGTGTGATCCGTCGCAGATGTAAGAATGGTAGGGTAACCGATGTTTTCGTAAACGGCTCGGATGTACTCGTAGAGCTCCATGTCCTCCTCATTCATGAGGTCGACTTTGTTGACGATGATGGTGACAGGAATATCGTGCGGCTCGGTCATGAGAAGGAATCGATCAATGAATCCTTGCTTGAGACTGGGGTTGACGATGGTAACGGCAAGGACGGCTTGGTCAATATTGGCCGCCAATAAATGCAAGTAATGTTTTTTGCGCGGTGACTGCCGGACAACATAATTTCTACGGGGTGCTATCTTGACGATGTTGCCTACCCGCTTTTCTTCTTTCTGAACATCGACAGTGACGCTGTCGCCTACGGCAACGGGATTGGTTAGCTTGAGTGTCCCCAATCTAAACTTACCGACGATACGACAAGGAAGTATCTCCCCATCCGCCAACCTTACATCATACCATGCACCTGTAGACTTTGTTACTATTCCCGATTCCATACCTTAAAGAGAACAAAAAAAGCCCGAAAGTGATCACTCTCGGGCTTTTTATATTAAAATTTTTTTTTGCTAATGATTACTTACTTGCATTCAAGTTGATCACGATAGCAACGTCGTCGTTGATGATCTTATCTTTAGCCGTATTGATAATGCCAGAGCTATAGTTGATACCCCAGTTCGTTCTGTTGATTGTGAATGAAGGCGTCACTGCTGACATCTTATCTCCACCTATATTGACATTAGCATCGAATGCTACACTAGATGTTTTGCCTTTCAACATCAAGTCTCCAGTGATCTTATGTGTAACAGCTGGGTTACCCGTAACTGGCTTACAATCTGTTATCGTAAATGTTCCTGTAGGATACTTCTCTACTTCAAAAAAGTCGCCTGCTCCAAGATGTCCTTCTAACTTCTCTTTTCCTTCGCCTGCTTTAAGGTCGATCACTTCATTGGATGCCATGTCGATGGTAAAGTTACCTGCCTCGATATTGCCGTTCGCTACTTTAAGGCTCCCGTCTGATATTTTGAATTTACCCATGTGTTTGCCCCCTGGCTTTGAACCTGTCCACGTAACTGTACTGTTATTGTCAACGTTGAAGGTAACTGCTGCTGCAGATGCAGTCGCGGCCTCACCTTTTGCTGCTGATACTTCTGCTTTTTTTCCTTCTGGTGAACTGCTACAAGCGTTAAAAACGAGTGTCAGAGCAAAAAATGGAATTAAATAAATTAGTTTTTTCATGATTTTGATGCTTTTTTTATGATAATATATGATTATTCGCTGTTTTGTAAGCGGTACCTAAAACACATGAGCAATAAGAAGGTTTCTTCAAGTGTTAAATAAAATGAAATAAAGGAACTCCAAAATAGGCCTAAACGTTCTTATTTTGATAAACAGGACGAATAAACCCCAAAGTAAGAAATAAAATATGTAATTTTATTCGAATATATAAACGTATATATTTCTATAACTTGGCACTATATTCGAAATTCCAATTGGTAACATATAAATTTATATTATGAAAAATTTATTAATCGCCTTGATCTTTGCTTTACCAATGTTGTCTTTTGCGGGCAATGAAGCTGCCATAACGACAGCTATAAGTAAAGGAGACGTCGAGACTTTATCCAAGTATTTTGATGAAACAGTAGAAATCTGCATCATTGAGCTCGAGGATATGCTCGATAAAGACGAGGCGAAATCACAGATAAAAACTTTCTTTGCAGCTAACCAACCGAAGTCATTTCAAGTGGTACATAATGGTACTTCTAAAGGACAGGATAGTCGGTACTTTATAGGAGAGATGAAAACAGTAGATAATGCATTCCGAGTCTATGTATACATGAAGAACTCGGATGATGCATATCTGATACAAGAAATTCGTTTCGAAAAGAAATAGAGAAACGGTGAAAACAAATGTGAGGCGTATAAATTTATTTTATGCGCCTTTTTTTATAGAGTAGCATTGCTTTGACGAAGATTGACCTACTTTGGTTTACTACGTAACTCTACCCCTTCTTCTCCAACACCCCAATACTAAACAACGCAAAATCATACTTCACTGGATCCTTCGGATCAAAACGCTTCAATGTCTCCGTAAGCTCCACCACTGCACGGAAATCATTTTGTTTTCGCTCGATCAAATCGAATCTACGTGCTACGCGCTCTACGTGTACATCGAGGGGCATGAGCAATTGACTAGAATCAATCTTATTCCATAATCCAAAATCTACGCCCTTACTATCTTTTCGCACCATCCAACGAAGAAACATATTGAGTCGCTTACAGCGGGATTTACGCAGCGGTGTAGCGACATGTTTTTTAGTTCTACTCGGCGCGTTTTCACTATCGAAGAATAGTTCATGAAAACCGATGAGCGCTTTTTCTACGTTTTGGTCCTCTGGACTAAGATGACTTGCGAAAGCATCCTCTAAGGAGTCGTTTACGCGGTAGTAGCGCTGCAGAAAGTCAAGAAAACACTGACTATCTATATAGTTGAAAGTGCGATGCTTGAAATCCATAAAGCGTTCTCTATCTGAAGGACTATGATTCAAGATAAAGTCATGCGGTCTGCCATCCATGAGTTCGATCAGCTCCATAGATTTATTGATGATCGTTTTGCGCTGTCCCCAGGCGAGGGTCGCCACCCAAAACCCCATGATCTCTATGTCCTGCTGATGCGTGAACAAATGCGGAATACTGATGGGATCATCAGGTATGAAGGCGGGTCGATTGTGTTTTTCGACGAGTTCGTTGAGGTAGGCTTTTAGGTTGCGCAAAGAGAATTATAAGTTGTGAGCGGTAAATTTACAATTCATCATTTACATTTCACAATTCACATTTTTGCCTTCTAGTGGGCAAAATAGCAACAGAGCCAATCAAAATACAATAATTTAGCCTTAATTGCAGTTATGTTTCCTATATTTGAAGATACAATTGACCACAATCAAGACATCACATGACTGCAACGTTAACGTATACCGCATTTCTAGCCCTTATCTATATTGCAAGAAAATTAGATCCTGTTACCTAGTCTATCCTTTCTCTACTTTTATATTCTGCATAATTACTTCTTCTCTACTCTAGGAAGCCCTATATTTGCGTTATTATCATCCACAAAATTTAATTCCCAATGGTAGTAAAATATCTCTTTTTAGGTGTAGTGATATATGCCATTTATAGATTTACCAATGCGCCCAAAATAGGGTCTAGTTCCGCCGATGATGTTGGGCAAGACGAAGAATACACCGACTATGAAGAACTCGACTAACAATATAGGCGACTGGGTGCTCGAAAAGAACAACCAGTTTATTGCCTTCAATAAACCTTTTGGAATACCTGTCCAAGAAGATAAGACTGGAGATACCAGTTTGATAAATCTCGCTGAAATATATACCAAGAAGAAATTGTTTTTATGTAATAGGATTGATCGACCTGCCAGTGGCATCGTCCTTTTTGCAAAGAATAAAGGTGCATTGGAATCTATTAATAAACAGTTTCAGTTTCGTACGATCGATAAGAAGTATCTCTGTATTGTAGAAAAAAGACCTGTCAAAGATGAAGATACCCTAACCCATTGGATAGAGAAAAATGGCAAAATCAACAAGTCTTTTATAGTAGACCAGAAGGGTGGTAATTCTGCGGAGGCGAAGTTATCCTATAAGCTCATCGGCAAAAGTGATCGTTATTTTTTATTGGAGATCCAGCTTTTTACAGGTAAGCATCATCAGATTCGTTGTCAGCTTTCTCATATTGGCTGCCCTATCAAAGGGGATGTGAAGTATGGGGCACGTAGAAGTAATAAAGATAAGTCCATTCACCTACATGCTTGGAAGACGATAGTGGCCCATCCCATTTCTAAGAAGAAGGTGCATATTGTAGCACCTGTGCCAGAGGATAATTTATGGAAGTTTTTTGAAGAGACTATAGCTGAGAAAAAGTAGTAGCAATCTTACTTCAATTCTCTAAGCGTTAGTTGGGGCCATCCATTCCTAACGTCTGGACCGAGCCGTCCGTTATATGTCCTGCTTAGAGACAATTTATGAATTGTCTCTAACCAGAACATGCCACTTCCACCTCTTGTCTCTAACGCACTTCGTTTGTCGAGCTCCACCTTTCGGTTCCGCGATGGTAACACCAGTTGCGTTTTGGAAGGACGTGCAATCATTTGACAGGAGCGCTCAAAACGTAATTGGTACAATATAATTTAACTATCCGCTATTAGGTACTAGATTATAAGTTGAGATAAAGACAAGATATGTGTTTCGTCCTCCGCAAGATAAAGCGGGACAAGCTTTACCGGACTTGAAAGACCGTTATAATTTACGAAGGGTTAAAACCCCTTGCTATTAAATCATGTCCCCCATTAGAAAGACGGGACAAGCATTTCAGGACTGCTTAGACGTACCAAATTTTAGGTCTATTTTAGATGACTGTTGGCTTTAGACTCTAAGACAAGAATTGAGATTGTCGATTTTTATATACCATTCAAATTGCAGCTTGGTATTCAAAATCGGATAATTAGGTGATATAAATCTATATCTCTCCTGCTTTAATTTTCTCAATCAGCTCCACAGTAGAAGAAAAGTCTGCCCCCTCAGTTTTCGCTAAAACGATAGCCTTCTTAGCCGTTCTGATCGCCTTTCCTTTTTTACCCATTTTAGAGTAAAGTGCAGCTAAGGTGTCCGTGTTGTAGTATCCCTTTTCCATCTTGATAGATTTCTTAGCGAGCTTGGTAGCACCTTTAAGTAGTTTTTTATCAGAAATAACTTCGTAAAAAGTCCAAGCGATATCGTTAAGCTCCCCTGGATCATTTGTAGAGTAGTTACTGTAGTGATCAAGCGCTGAAGTTGCAAAATCTTCACGATTACCACGCTCACGATGAAAAGTCATTCTATACTGAGAAGTCATTTTAGCAGCGCGGCTAGGATATGCCTTTTGAAAAAGAACACTTATATCACTCATATCCAGATCTGCGCTGTCATCACTTATTTTAGCAAATACCAATTGCTGAATTTTACCTTCTACGTCTCTAGCGCCATATTGCTTAATAAATAATTCTTTATTCTTAGTAAGGTATTCGAACATCTTGGAGTCTGCACTTTCTGTCATTTGAAAAATTAAAGAAAGATTATCTGGCTCACTCCAGTCTGATTGGGTAGCCAAATACTCTTCTGCGATTGCAAGATGAGAACCATCCATTGCTGCAGACTTTGCCAAAAGGTAAGACTTTAAAAATGCAGGATCCTTTTCCCCGACGTTGTATCTTCTGTCCATTGCTGCTAGACTCTTACTAGGGTCTACCGCTTGCTGTCCTTCCCCTATTAACTGCTTTACGTTTTGATAGCCAGCAACACGATGGATAAGACTACCCGCAGCGTCTACGAAGAGTAAAGTTGGATATACAAATACATTATACTTATCGCCCAGCATTTTACCCTCAGGCTTTTCCATGTCCATCTTGACACTAATAAAGTTATCGTTGTAGAAAGCACCCACTTTCTTGGAAGTAAAAACCTCCTTGGACATCTTCTTACAAGGGCCACACCAAGTAGTGTAAGCGTCTACGAAAATAATCTTTTGCTCTGCCTTAGCTTGAGCAAGAAGTTGCTCCCATTTATCTTCAGAAAAACTAATTCCCTGAGAAAATAAAGAAACACTCGCACTTAATAAAAGCACCAATACTGTTATATACTGTTTCATATTTTGTGTTGTGAGATGTGTAATGTCAAACAGAAATCTAGACCGTTTATATTTTTAATTTAGTAATAGATCTGTGCACCTTCGCCTTTTTGGTTGTATCCTCCCCAGCTAACTCCAAAGCATATTCTGCAGACTTCATTGCCAGTTCTTGCTTACCATTCGATTTCAGAATGTAAGCATAGGTGATATAGTAATCTATTTCGTTGCCGTTCTCCGCAGCCTTCTTTGCAAATTTCTCTGCATCTTTCATGGCATCCTTGTCATACTGAAAACTTTCATATAATGATATTGCTAGTTCGTTCAAAGCACTAGCATCGTTACCTATCTGCTTTTTCGCATAATCCTTACAGCACTTTCTATAAGCTTCCGTATTGCCCTGTGCCTTGTGGTAATATAAATCAGACTCTATCGCGAAACCCTGCGACTTTTTTGGAGCATGTTTCTTAGCCTTACCTTTAGCTTCTTCTAGTAAACTTTCCGCTTGAAATTCTACGGCCTTTTTTACAGTCGCTTCACAAGCAACGATGATCTTTTCTTTTACTATTTCTTCCGAATTCAAAGCTATGATTTTATCCTTGTGTGTAATCATCAAGTCAAAAATACGAGAGTCCGCTTCGGTAACTGCTTCCAAAATAAAATTCAAATTGAAGTCTGTAGTAAGATCCTCTTGCGAACGGATATACTCATTCGCAACTAAGACGCTTGATTTTTTAGATTTATTAAGGGCTTTCACATAATCATAAATGAGCTGAGGATCGCGTTCTCCAGCTTCATAGGCTTTTGCATATTCTTGACTAAAGTCTGTCTTACCAATTACATGCTTTCCAATTTTTAAAAAATTGACTGCATCTTGCGCACCCTTCTGCTTGTGTACCGTTTCTCCGTCAGACCCAATAAAGTACAAGGTGGGAAAAGCCTGTACCGGATACTTCGCCTTGAACTTTTTGCCTTCCGATTTTTCCATATCAATTTTCATATTGACAAACTGCGCATTAAAGTACTCCCCTACTGCAGGATCTGGAAAAACATTTTTTGCCATTCGCTTACAGGGTCCACACCAGGTAGTGTATGCATCTACAAAGATGACCTTACCCTCTTTTTTAGCCAGTTCTAGAGCCTCATCCCAAGTTCCATGAAAAAATTCAATACCCTGAGCAAATCCTTGAGCTGAAAAAATTATTACAAAAAATAAAATGGAAAATATACGCATAGCTAAGTGTTCTTTTTAAAATACATCACAAGATAAATAATATACAAATTCTGTGCTCAATTCCTTGTCAATAAGCATCTTATTAAGAGAAGTTTAACGCTATACTTCGACTACATCGGACATATAAAAGATTTAAATCGCTTTACACTTCACTTTCAGCCACTTACGTTCTTTGGTATTTAATTCCGGCGCTAATATACTATACACCTTCTTATGATACTTGTTCATCCAGAGTACCTCTTCTTTGGTCAACATTTTGTCCTCAATCATCTGAGTATCAATTGGGAATAGAGTCATAGTCTCAAAACCATAAAAAGTGCCGTATTCATTTTTAGCTACTTCTATAGTAAGCACTAGATTTTCTATACGTATCCCATAGGATCCCTGCTTATAGAAACCTGGTTCGTTTGAAGTAAACATGCCTGGCGCAAATGGCAACGCCGCCTTACCACCTGCCGCAGGACTTATACCCTGCGGGCCTTCATGCACATTTAGAAAATGTCCTACACCATGACCAGTGCCATGACCATAATTTTTATGCAAATCATACAAAGGTTTCCTTGCCAACAAATCAAGCTGGTGCCCGCGTGTCCCCTTAGCAAATATACAACTCGCCAAGGCTATATGCCCTTTCAATACAGCAGTATAGTCTGCTCGCAACGCTCTACTCGGCTTACTAAAAGTAGTCGTCCGGGTGATATCCGTCGTTCCACAATGGTATTGACCACCTGAGTCTAGTAATAATACCCCTTTCGGTTTGAGTGTGGCGCATCCAGGACGTTGCGCACTGTAATGCACTATAGCACCGTTGGCCTTATACCCAACAATAGCAGCAAAACTTTCCCCGTGATACTCTCCTTGTTCAGCACGCAGAGAAGCGAGCTTTTCTGCCACAGCAACTTCATCTATCTTTTCAACAGGCACAGCCTCTTCTAGCCACATATATAGCTTAGTCAATGCGATGCCATCCTTAATCATTGCTTGTCGTATACCTTTAATTTCAGTATTATTTTTGATGGCTTTTAAATAGGTGGAAGCAGTTTCTGCGTGAACTACCTGTTTCTTAGACACCTTAGAAGCCAAGGTCACGGAAGTTACATGGGGATCAAAGCCTATCTTGGCAGTACGAGAAATCTTTTTCAAAAATTCACCTATATCTTCATAAGACTTAATTATTACACCATCCTCCAACAACTTCTTATATAGACTCTTATTTACTTTCTCCTGATCTACAAATAAATAAGATTTTTTAGTCCCAATAAGTAAAAAGGATACGAAAACAGGATTGCTTTCTACGTCATTTCCTCTAAGATTTAGGGTCCAGGCAATATCATCTAAGGTTGATACCAAGAAATAGTCTATTTTTTTCTTAGCAAAACTGTCACAAATTTGAGCGAGCTTGTCTGATCGGGATTGCCCTGCATACTTTTGCTTTAGTTCAAATATAGGTGATTGCGGCAGTGCTGGTCTATCCGTCCAAAAACGATATAATAGATCCACCTTAGTATTAATGGAGATACTTTTGGACTTTACCTTCTTTTCTATTGCCACTATTTGGTTGACAGACAGCAGGTTGCCATCTAAGCCTATCACGGCTGCCTTTTTCAAGTTCTGTACCAACCAGCTCAGATGCTCGGCGGTATGAGCGATGTTCAATTTATGCAATTCAAACGGACTATCTTTTAACTCCTTTTCCGCTTGGATAAAATACCTGCTATCTGTCCATAGCCCAGCATGCTTCAATGTAATCACGGCTGTTCCAGCCGACCCAGTGAAACCACTCAGCCAAGCCCTTGTTGCCCAATGGTTTGCGACATATTCACTTTGATGTGGATCCATAGAAGGGATGATCAATGCGTCTAAGCCTTCCTTTTTCATCTGCACCCTAATCTGTCTGAGTATATCTTGTTTTTCTTTCATTTACCACCGTTTAAAAATTATCCTTTAGAATGTGATGTTGCCTTGCAACTAATATCTTTTTGTTTTGGTATAATTTAAGGTAATGCGTTCAACAACCGTTACTTTATATTACCCGCTTTACCCTAAGCTTCAAAAAACAGCAACTTACAATTTCAAGCTGAAATCTACTGCAATAATTCATTCGAACGAACTAGTTTGGCATATTTTTTGTTAAACTGTTGGCCTTTACTAGCATTTTTATAGAATTTTCTATAAATTAGGTAGACAATTATTGGTTAACAAAAATACAAATAAATTTTAACTATGTCACAAATAGTACTGTTTGAGCGAGACGTTTGGAGCGTCAAATTAAGATAATTGTATATGTAAGATTATCCGAATTTTAAGAAACAAATTATAAAGAATTATAAAATGCTGAATCAGAAGCTTAGTCACAAATTAATGCAACGGTTGTCTCCTCAACAGATACAACTGATGAAGTTACTCCAAATCCCCACGGCTACATTAGACCAACGGATTTCAGAAGAGCTAGAAGCTAACCCCGCGCTGGATGAAGGAGAAGAAACCGAAGCTGACAAAGATGATGATTTCGATTCATTTGCAAACGCAGACTCCGACACCGATGAGGTCAAAGAAGAGAAAGACGAGCTAGCGTCCAAAGAAGAAGAGTTTGAACTAGATGATTATATCAATGAATATTTAGAAGAAGATCCTTCAAGCTATAAGTTACAAGCAAATAATTATTCTCAAGACGAAGAAGAAAAGTCCGTTACTGTAGCGGTTGAAGATACTTTCCATGAGTTCCTAGAGAACCAAGTTGGATTAATGGATTTTGCCAATGACAAAGAAGAAAAAATTGCCCATCAAATAGTAGGTAGTATTGACGACGATGGATACCTGCGCAGAGAGCCACTTGCTATCATTGACGATTTGATGTTTGCATATAACATTATCGCTACCCCAGACGAGGTGATTAGCATGCTTAAGCGGATTCAGAAGTTTGACCCGCCCGGAATTGGTGCACGTGATTTACGGGAGTGCCTATTGATACAATTACAGCATAAGATCAATACTTTTATCAAAAAAGGAGAGCACCCTCCACAGGCATTTTATGATGCTTTGGAAATATTAGAACATCACTTTAACGAGTTCTCAAAAAAACATTTTCAAAAATTACAGAGACATATTGGCTCCAGTGAGGCAGAGTTGCGAGAAGCTTATGACGAGATTCTCAAGATGAACCCAAAGCCCGCTAGTGGACACGTTGGACAGAATAATAAAGGCATACACTATATCGTTCCTGATTTTATTATCGAGAACAGAGACGGTGAGTTGGACTTGACATTGAACAGCAGAAACGCTCCAGACTTACGGATCAACGATCAGTATACGGATATGCTCAAGACTTATAAGAGCAACTCTAAAGTCAAGAAGAACACTAAGACAGAGAAAGAAGCAGTCATGTTTATCAAGCAGAAAATTGATTCTGCAAAGTGGTTTATCGACGCTATTAAACAGCGCCAACAGACTATGTATAAATCTATGTATGCGATCATGCAATATCAGTATGATTTCTTTTTGAGCGGCGATCAGAAAAAATTGCGCCCGATGATTCTGAAGGATATTGCGGACATTACTGGTCTAGATATTTCTACTGTATCCCGTGTTGCTAACAGTAAATTTGTACAGACCGAGTTCGGCACCAAGCGGCTCAAAGATTTCTTTTCAGAATCTTTACAGACGAGCACTGGAGAAGAAGTTTCCACACTTGAAGTAAAGAAAATTCTTACCGAGATAATAGGCGAGGAAAATAAGCGCAAGCCACTTTCTGATGAAAAATTGAAGAACTTACTCCAAGACAAAAGTTATAATATCGCAAGACGTACGGTTGCCAAATACCGCGAGCAATTAAATATTCCTGTTGCGCGACTAAGAAAAGTACTCTAGTTTTATAATTGAGTCCACTCCGAAAACTCACAAAACCAAATATGTTTATTTAGTGCAATTCATCAGTTTTCAGAGTAGACTCATAATTTATACGATAAAAAAGCCTAGGAATTAGTTCTTAGGCTTTTTTTATTTGGGCGTGCCCCGTGACTATCCGCTGAAAAAGCGGATGTCAGGGTCGAGCTATCCGAGGGTACGTGTTCACTCCCGTCCCGATGATTCCGATAGCAATCGGAATCGGGACTGCCCTGCGAAGAGCAGGCCACCTCTCCTATCTCTCACGCGGTATATTGTTTGGAGTTAGATTATTCATTTATTCATGACTGACATTTGACGGACTGCCCGACGGCCTTTTGCCTGTTTCCGTTAATTTATTAAGTGACTATCCGCATATTGGGTACTAGAATTCTATCAAGTTGATTGCCATAAAAATAAGATTTAACATAAGTCTTTGAATAAAACTATACATTTAGTACCCAACAAGCGAATAGTCGTAATTAATCATTCAATTATCTCAGCCCACAGCTATCCTTATTTGTCCCGAATTCCATGGTATCTACGATCAATTGCAAAAGGTAATTTATAATGGGGAAGCGCATAAACCAAGCAAGGCTCGCGTAAGCTAAGTTGATATGCTCAAGACAACAAGCGATGGCGTAAACACTTTTAAATTCGACACCATTGTGATCGATATAGGTGGCTTGTAAGATTTTATCAGCGGAAAAATCAGCAGCGGCTTTTATATCCAAGTTGATGGCATTTGACTTTGAGAACCAATTACTGATTTGACTGCACTGAGAACAATTTGCATCAAAGTAAATTACGCCTTTAGGAATCCTTGTAGGTGTCCATAAAAATCGCCATTTCGGAACGTTCTTTTTGTATTCCTCCCAGTCTTTGCCATATCGCGCCTTCATATCTGCATACTCTTGATAATCGGATACTCCAAAAGAGTAAGCAATCGAAATAACCGAACCGATCAAAAGATAGTAGGAAGCGTAGTAGATGGCCAATGGAATAAACATAAAAGTAAATGACCACTGGATAGGATTACGACAATAAGCATAAACACCTGTTTTAATAAGATGCTTGGTAGGGTCGTACGGGAAAGGAGTACCCTCTCCCTTTTTCACTAAGTCGAACACAGCAATTAGAGAAGGAAATACTATTATTAAGAATAGCTGAAAAGAATATGGAGCGAAGCGGAACTCATGAAAATCAATTAACCCATAAGATTCCAGCAGAAAAGGTAGGTATATGATAAATAGACAGGTCATGACTACTACTTGAAATATAGCTCTTATGCCAGTTCTAATATTCTGGTAGCTACAAGCAGCCCAAAAATACCCAGGGATAAAGACGACACCTACGAGTACTACTTCCCCGATCCACCAGTTCCGACTCAGGCTTAATATTCCAATATCTACAAGTAAGGGCATGAATAAAATATCTACCCAAAATAAGACTAGAGCAATTAGCCATAAGTATCTACCTTTTAGAAAATAAACTGGGAGAATTGACCAAAGTACAATCCAAAGAAAATAAAGGTCGTAAGGCAATTTAATCCAGTTGGGACTATCTCCAATAAATTGCCACAAATCGAATTTGACACAGAGGTAGTTTAAGATGGGTAGTGTAGTCCCAACATATAATGTAGAATAAAAAATAGCCCAATTCGTTCTCGCATCTTGTTCTTTAAAGAGAAATAGATAGGCTAAAAAAATAAGCGCAAAGGTTATTGCTATTGATGCTAAAAGTGGATAATGACTACTAATTAAAATAGACATCAATCAAATGTTTATTCATTTTTTTGACAGCGATTTCTTCAAGCGGTTCAAAGTACCAGCTTGGGCCTAGATCGCACTGGTACTGCGTAGTCCATATTATTTTCGGCTGCTCAGTATTTGTATCGATTAGTTCGACCTTCATTTGCTTCCAGGTGAGCCAATGATTGACGTGAGTATCATCGCTGATCGCTTTGAAAGTAATACTAGATACACTTCTTTCAACAACTTCTAAGGATAGGGTTCCAATTCCCTTTGTGCTAGACTCGAATTCAATATTTCTATGATCTCCAAGCTCCGTTCCACTTTCGCTTATGCCTACAGGTTTTGGAAAACCAATTTTAAAAAAGCTTGGTAAATTTTTCATCAAATTGGGTTCTTGATTAAAGGTTTCAATTGATGACCCTTTTTGAACAATCGATATAGTTTCAACGGTTTGTATTTTTGGTTCTTTTATGAAATCTAATGGTTGTGCAAGTAAGACAACTAGGGGTAAAAGAACGATGGAATTAAGGTTAGATTTGTTTCTCTTTTCAAGATAAACAGAAACGAAAACGAGTAAAGCAGCTAAGCCGTAAAATATCGGGGCAGCAAAAAGTACGCATACTATTCCTTCTCCTAGTAAAATGGATGACATAAGAAGAAAGATGGTGATAACTCGAAAACTTATCCCGTACGGAGATTTTGGTGTACTGGTGTACTTTACCATGAGTAAAGTGATCAATGCGGGTAATCCGATAAACAAAATGGATGTTTGCTCAAAGTGATATCCGTCGATCAGCCGGAAAGCTACACTGGCGATCACTAGCACTGCGACTACTACATACAGCTGTTTTTTCTTTTTATCGGTGGAAGTCTCTTCGCTCATTATCTAATAGCTTGTAATTATTTATAAGTCCCTCATTGTTAAATGGATATTTTGAACAAATGTTGTTGTTTAATGCATCAATTTACGGCTATCTGCTATGTATACATATTTATATAAAAGATCACATTAAACGATTTATACGCCTAAAGTGATTTTGTCATGATGCTTAAATATAACTGTTCACTTTGCCGATTTAGCATCATTACGGAAGCACCTTTGTTTGCTACTTCTTTGGCGCAAACGTATCTAGTGTCAGCAGTCGTACCCGTAATGACGTCTACTTTGCCCGTCATATCTTGAGTATGCTTTATGGTTATTTTAGCAAGGTGCTTGGTTTCTATTTATTCTGACATCGTTTATTTGTTTAAGTATGCATGATCAATATATACTCCATAAACATGCTTCTATCAGTCAAAGTATTAGACGAAATGTTTCCTTACCACGTACCTGCGGGGGAAAATAAGAACTCTGTTGGATTGTCAATATCGTATAGGTACTGGTAGCCTTTGGTCTCCTTCTCGCAGAATGGCTCTAAAATTTTTAGCATAGCGACAAATCCTTCTAGGGTGAGCATACAATAAAAGGTCTCCATATCCTTACTAAGTATGCCTTCGTCAGACTTGAATATCCCTAGGATAAGATTGCAGTTGCGTCTTTCGATAAAGTCTACTTGAGAGAGATCTAGCCGCTGCTTTCTATCTACAATTATATTTTGAATTAAGTTTCTGAATTTTATCGCTTCGGCTTTATCGAAGTTGTATAGCCTAAGTATGCTTTCTCCGAACTCATTTATTTTTGGTATATAATCTAATTCCATTCTCGAAATCTGCTTTAAATTGAGGCTGTAATTTAAGGGATTTTTAGATAGAAACGATTGATTGGGATTAGGAAACGTTGTTAGAGTTTCAAAAAGAACTATAGTCAATATCAGCGGAGCTCACTTGTTTTCTTACCAACTAAGCTTGTTCGACTATTCTCGCGGCTGGCAGGTAAAGCAGTTTTGTCGAGGATGAGTCACTAAAAGGAAGACTAAGATGTTCTGCCTAATAAAAATGTCGGACAAGCTTGGATGAGCTGAAGACGGCTAAGGGTTTGACTCATTTCTACTCCTCCACAAAATTTGGCCATCTGCGCATGTAAGTGATGAACTTCTCGCTCAAGCCCTCCTTGAGGAGGTATTGCTCGGAAACGGGCGTCTCGGTAGCTTCGAAGTTTGGATTGTCCATTACTTTTATAGGAAAGTCATGGTGTAGAATTCCAGATCGACCGATGGAGACAAAGTCTACACCAGCATCTAAAATCTTACCAACATCCTTTCCAGATCTAATCTTACCTGCTACAGTAAATAATACTTCTTTAAAATCTAAGGAAGTAAAATGTTGTAGCAGAGATTTATCTTGATACTTTTCCTCCTCTGGCATCTTGAAGCAGTCCCAGAGGGATACATCTAAAAAGTCGATCAGATTATTTTCAATTAATTGTTCACAAAGGGTCTTGATCTCTTGGATGTCCATTCCAAATCTTTCGGGAGATAGTCTCACGCCGAGTAAGAATTCTTTTCCACAAGATGTTCTTACGCCATCTATAATTTCAAGGAGTAGCCTAAATCTATTTTCTAAACTTCCACCGTATTCATCTGTCCGCTTGTTGATTTCACTGCTCAAGAATTGAGAGAGAATATATCCGTGTGCTCCGTGAATTTCTACCCCATCATATCCGCTATCTTTTGCTCTTATCGCTGCTGTGATGAAATCTGCTTTGAGTTGAGCTATTTCTTCCAAGGTCATGGCTCTAGCGCCGTGTTTTTCATTGATGGATGGACAGACAGGATCTTCTCCGATTAATTCCTTGGGGGAGCGCATGCCAGCATGGTGCAGTTGTATGACTGCGACGCTGCCATGTTTTTTAAGGTTGGCTGCTAGTTGCTTATGTCCAGGAATATGCTTGTCTGCAAATATACCCAATTGACCCTCAAATCCTTTTCCTAATTCTTGGACGTGAGATGCACAAGTCATTACCAATCCGAATTGGCCCTCAGCACGCATGGTAATCCAGTTTAGTTCTTCTTCTGAAAGTATTCCATCTTCTGCACTTTGTCTATTGGTCATCGGTGCCAGCATGAATCTATTTTTCATCGTGACGCCGCAAGGGAATTTCAGGGGTGTTTTAGGATCTATGTTCATTGTCTACTGCTGTTTTATAGTTTGTTTCAATCTTTTTAAAACATCTTCTTCGGATTTGTTCATGTCTTGAGGTAACATTTGATTGAAACCACAGGGTGAGCACTAGCGAACTATTATCCTACAAACCATTATCGGTTTCTTATACTAATTAGCCGGGTTGGTAGCTATGCATCTTTATCCATTAAGATCATATTTACTAATACTAGAATTCCCGTACTTTCAAGGGCCTTTTCATTGAACCATCTACTGCTTCATTCTAAGAGATACAATATTTAAAGAACCTCGCTAAGCTTAATGTTAAGGTCACTACTATTTCTATCCCTTTTAGCTATCCCTAATTCAAAGCTACATCTGGCAGCACCTGTGTCCACTGTACTTCCGTCAAGACTTCGTTTTCGAACCAGAAGGAGATGTTGAGTAGGTTGGAGAATTTGACGAAGATGTTTTCTTCTTCTGTTTCGTCTTCATCTAGGTGAAGGTCTACTAGGATGGGTTTTAGTTCTTCCATTGTTTTACCGATGATGGGCTGATCGTTGTAGAGGAATTGATGGCTGGTTACTGATAGGACTACCAGTCTCCAGCGATCGTCTACTTTTTCGAATTCCATGGAGAGTTCATCATCGTCGTAGTGCCATGCTTGGATATCGATCTCCTCTTCTTCGTTTGGCACATCGAAGTCGCCCATTTGAATTTCGTCGGGTTTGCCTACGATTGCCTCTACTTGGGCTGGTTCCATTCCGAATTTTAGCTCTCCTAGTCCTGTGCCTGGTTGTATTATCTTTACAGAATCTTTCATGTCTTTTTTAATTGTGGTGCAAGCTAGGGAATTTGTGTTTTAGTTGTGCTTTGTTTTAGGGATAATTGACTGGTGCGTAGCAATTTTAATTTTGAGGACTAAAGTATGGTATGAGTCGACCTGTCTTGTATTCGACACAGTAGGCTACCGTCAAGGCGTAGACGGTTTCTAGTCGGTGTAGGATCCTTCTTTTGCTCTTACTTCTTGCTCAAATTCTTATTGTCTGATGGCTGTTGTCGCACCTTCTTTTTCCCGCAAAAAGAAGCAAAAGCTCTCGACGGTGTGAATTTCTTAAGGCTTATCTCAATGCTGAAGTTTACTCCCAGATTTTTTGATTGTGCTTTTTAAGGGGGCTATTTTGGTGTTTCTTTTGCTCTTGCATCTTGCCTAGATTCTTATTGGCTGATGTCTGTTCTTGCACCTTCTTTTTCCCGCAAAAAGAAGCAAAAGCTCTCGACGGTGTGAATTTCTTAACGCTTTTCTCAAGCTATAAATAGGCAAATGGCTTTAAACTCGCTGCATGATTTGATTTTCAATGCAATTACGTCGTTTGCGTTTCATCATCTTTCAATTGTACTTTGTGTTTACCATTAAAAATCATTCTGGCCACTAGCATGTGCTAGTGGTTTCCTCTTTAAAAAGGTACACTGTACCTTTTTTGCTGCGCAACATTCGGTCATATTAGCATTCGAACACTAAAATTCCCAAGGTCGAAGTTTATTCCCGATTTTGGTTTGTACTTTTTAAGGGGACTTTTTTAGTGTTTCTTTTGCTCTTGCATCTTGCTCAAATTCTTATTGGCTGATGGCTGTTGTAGTACCTTCTTTTTCCCTCAAAAAGAAGCAAAAGCTCTCGACGGTGCGAATTTCTTAAGGCTTTTCTCAATGCCGAAGTTTAATTCCCGATTTTGGTTTGTGCTTTTTAAGGGGGCTATTTTGGTGTTTTTTTTGCTCTTGCATCTTGCCTAGATTCTTATTGGCTGATGTCGCACTTACGCTGTGGAAAAATAATTGTTTGTTGGTTTGAGCTCTTCAGGTGCGGCAGCTTTCTTTGGTTTGAACTTGAAACTGTATTTTGATTTTTTTGAGGAAAGGCTACATTCGATCTGTAGCTACTTTAATTAGTTGCGTTCTACCTTCTGTCTTACAAAATCTTTTTTGCGATAGGGGTATGGAAGGTGGACGCCTTAGCGGCCAGTGTCCTGACGCCGCCGAAGGGGTCAGGATACCGAGCTGACAAGCGAGCCTGGAGGGGCCCGACCCTGATGAATCCCGTTTTTTTCACGGGATGATATCAGGGGATCGCCCAAATTGATCTACGAAATATATTGATGTAAATCTAGGAGACTTTATCCAGCGAATTGAGGAGGATGTCAAGGGCGAGATCGATCTCCAGCAAGGTGATGGTGAGGGGTGGCGCGATACGGATGCAGGAGTCGTTGAAGAGAAACCAGTCGACGATGAGGCCGTCTTCCATGCAGTGTTTGATGACGGACTGGACGCGGTCGAAGTCGTCGAGCTGGACGGCCATGAGTAATCCGGAGGAACGGACTTCGTGGATGAGGGGGTGCTGGAGGCGCTGGAGGATGTGCTTTTCTTTGGTGCTGACTTCGGCGATGTAGTTTTCTGTGAGGAGGGTTTCTAATGTCGCAAGGGATGCGGCGCAACTGACGGGGTGGCCTCCGAATGTAGTGATGTGGCCGAGGATGGGGTGCTCGGTGAAGGTGCGCATGTTGGCTGCCGAGGAGATGAATGCGCCGATGGGCATGCCGCCGCCCATGCCTTTGGCGATCAACATAATGTCGGGTGTAACGCCGTATTTTTGGAAGGCGAAGAGTACGCCAGTGCGTCCGAAGCCAGTCTGAATCTCGTCGAATATGAGGAGGGTGCCAGTCTGGGTGCAGCGGTCGCGGAGTTGCTGGAGGTAGTCGCCAAATGGTGGTCGGACACCCCACTCTGCTTGCACAGGCTCGACGATTACGCAAGCGGTGCGCTTCGTTATTTGGTGGAGGCAGTGGGCGCAGTTGTACTCGATGTGGCTGATTTGTGGCAGCAGTGGTCGGAACGGTGCGGTGAAGGTGTCGTCGCTCATAAGGCTGATGGCACCTTGGGAACTGCCATGGTAGGCCTTGCGGCAGGCGATGATTTCGCGGCGGCCAGTGACGCGCTTGGCTAGTTTCATGGCGCCTTCGGTAGCTTCGGTGCCGCTATTTACCAGGTAGACGGAATCGAGACTAGCCGGGAGTTGGTCGGTGAGTAGTTTTGCTAATTTTACTTGTGGGGAGAGGACGTACTCCCCATAAACCATGGTGTGCATAAAGGTGGCAGCTTGGTCTTGGACAGCCTTTACTACTGCCGGATGGCTGTGGCCTAGGCTGCTGACAGAGATGCCGGCGATGAAGTCTAGGTAGCGTTTGCCTTCCGTATCTATCAGGTAGACGCCTTCGGCGTCTTTGATCTCGATCATCAGTGGGAATGGGCTGGTGGGGGCTAGGTGTTGGAGAAATTGACTTCGGATGCCTGACATGTTATTTGTATTGTTTTGTGAGGCGAAGATAGTGTTTTAGGGGGAGCTTGTTGGGCTATTTTTTAGGTGGGGCGACTATCGGTTCCGTGATCGTTAGTATAGATTCTCGCCAAAGCGTGGATGGTTTTTAGACGGTGTTGGTTTATGATTTTACCTTTGCGTCTTGCATAGATTCTGGTTGGCTGATGGCTGCTACAGTAGCTAACTAAAGCCCTTAAAGGTAATTGTTCTTCGCACTCAGCATAGCAAAAAAAGCAGTGATCTAGAGACTATTGCTATAAGTGATATTATATCCTATTTTTGCACAAAAAGTGGAATGAGCATTTCCCAGAAAAAGATATATACTTATTGTGAAGAGCACACTAGTCCGATGACGGAGGTGTTGCATAGATTGGAGCGGGAAACGCATCTCAAAACATTGGCGCCGCAAATGGCGTCGGGGGCGTATCAGGGAAAATTGCTAGAGATACTGGTACGAATGGCGCAACCGAAGACTGTACTAGAGATTGGGACTTTTACGGGCTACGCAAGTATCTGTATTGGGATGGCATTACCTGAAGGATCGATGTTGCATACGATAGAAGGGAATCGGGAGTTGCAGGTGATCATCCAGAAATATATCGGGGAGGCGGGATTACAGGATAAGGTGATTACCCACGTGGGGGATGCACTGGAAATCATTCCTACTATAGATGCTACTTTTGATATGGTGTTTATAGATGCTGGGAAACGAGACTATGCGGAATACTTTGACCTCATTATAGATCGGGTGAATCCGAATGGAATTATTTTGGCGGATAATGTGCTGTGGAGTGGCAAGGTCGTGAATGAGAAAAAAGATAACGACACAGGTATCATTGATGCCTTTAATAAGAAGGTGCATGCGGATGAGCGAGTGGAAAATATCACGCTGCCGATCCGTGATGGGCTCACCGTAGCGATTAAAAAATAACAAAATAATAAATGGCTCCTGATTGGCTCATACCATTTTCTTCTCGACTGTCAATTCAAAATTTGATCAAGCAGTGCGATCAGCATTTGGTGGTCTTACTGTATCATGGTGTAAATAATGGCGCGCCGATTTCGTTTATAGACCCGCTGTATCCTAGCCGCAGTGTAGCTACTTTTGCGGAGGATATGCGTTTTATGGAAGCGCATTATGAGGCGGTGAATTTGGAAGAAATTGTTTCCAATAAGGGCGTTTTCGCTAAGCCTTCTTATCATGTTACTTTTGACGATGGTTTGCGCTCGGTGTATGATTTAGCATTGCCTGTATTGGAGGAGTGTGCGGTGAAGGCGTCGGTATATTTGAATAATAGTTTTATAGATAATCGGGGCTTATTTTATCGGTATAAGGTAGCTCTGATTATTGATTCGGTGGATGAGGATCAAGCTTTGGGTAAGAAACTTACTGGTTATCAGCAGGGGGATGATCTAAATGTGTGGTTGCTTTCCTTGGGCTATGAAGATCTGGAATTGATAGATAAAATGGCGCAAGAAATTAGTTTAGATTTTTCGGAATTTTTGAAGAAAGAGCAGCCTTATTTGAGTAGTGATCAAATACGAGAGATGCAAAATCGCGGGGTAGAATTTGGGGCGCACAGTTTTGATCATCAGTTGCTGCAGCAAAATTCTTCTGCGGAGAAAATGCAGCAAAATATTAAGGATAGTATCGATGATATTGCTCGAAGGTTTGCAATTAAGAATCGTGCGTTTGCGTTTCCATTTACAGATGCGGAGATAAGTGCGGATGCTATGGAAGCGATGAGCGCTTACACTGCTATTAGTTTTGGAACTGCAGGGTTAAAAATCGATAATGTAGAACATCACTATCAGCGCATTCCGATGGAGATAGGATCAAGGAGTGCGGAATCTATTCTAAAAAATGTTTATTATTATTACTGGATGTGCAGTAAAGTTGGTAAGCACAAAATGAAGAGAGGATGAAGATAGATTCTTATACGGTAGCGGACTTACCTACAATATTGGAGCGGGAGCCTTTCTGTGATGGTGGTGAGATTCCTATTAGCCCTTTGCGTGCGCAAGCGCAGTTTCATAATCCACGAGCAGAGAAAACGGATGTAGTGCTTTGGTGTATGTTTGAAGCGGATGAATTAATTGCATATAGATTGGTTTTTCCTGATCATTTATACCTGAATGGAGAAGTGCATAAAATTGCTTGGCTTTCTTGCCTGTGGGTTGATCCTGTACATCGGGGCAAGGGTTTTGGAAAACAATTGACGAGATTGGCTTTGACGGCGTGGCGCAATAAAATTGCCTTTGTTAATGCAGCGCCTGCCTCGCTTTCGCTCTATTCTAATATGGTCGGCTGTAATGTCCTTTATGAAAATATCGGCATGCGATACTATTTTTCTTCAGATTTGGCTACTGTACTTCCGATCAAGCATAAAGTATTCAAAAGTGTTGATTTTTTGTTGAAACCGATTGACCAGATTATGAATTCATTTTTGAGTTACAATTATGATAAAGGTGGTAATAATGCGTCTTATACATTACTAGATAGAATCACTGACGAGGCTGCTAAATTTATAGATAAGCAGGATAAGTTAAATTTAATGAAGCGAGGAAAACGAGAGTTTGATTGGTTGGTGGATCATCCATGGGTAATTGAATCTTCTGAGGAGAATCCTTTAGTAGAACGATACCATTTTTCTTTGCAGCATCCTGTGTATCAAGATTACTATATTCAAGTGAAAGATGGTGGTGAGGTAATGGGCCTGTTATTATTGAAGAATAAAAACCAACATTTTACAGTACATTATGTGTGGGCGGAGGAGTCTGGATTGGAGCATTTGGCGCATGCAGTCTTGTCTGTTCTTACAGATCACAAACCTAAGTCGTTGAGTGTATATGATGAGGACTTGGTGCTTACTTTAGATAAATTATCTTTTCGGTATTTGCATAAGAAGGTTACCCGTCAAACCTTTATGGCGTATAGTGGGGTTCCAAAGGCTAGTAGAGATCGGGTTGGATTGTTGCAGTATGGGGATGGGGATACGGTTTTTACGTAAGTGTAGAATAATTCTACTACACTTTATTTGCTCGTTCGAGACGCTAAAACCTTAAGAAGAAATTAAGCTGATCTATTCTGTTAGATTTTTAAAGAAGACTTAATGTTTAAATATTCATCAAAAGCGACGCAGATAACCATTAAGGGATTAAGGCTTTCCATTGCTACTACAGTAGTTAATCTTAACTCCTTAATGTTTCAATTTTGCGCATTGCTCAGCGCGTACAAAACATTAAGAA